>JAABUS010001577.1_pt1 | contig 48547 bp, 49 predicted proteins | sample 5560161 | NCBI WGS metagenome assembly JAABUS01 (sample SAMN10711885, study PRJNA513376) | rock metagenome | isolation source: Antarctica rocks | place: Antarctica: Victoria Land, Trio Nunatak nord | collected 2016-01-04 | reverse complement strand
CCTTTAGTATATAGATCCCCTAGACACGACTCCCTTATGAATCGTGTTCAACTCAAGATAAGTTCTTACTTATTGTTATCGCTACATCTAGCTGCAACCCTTGTTACCAAGTGATTGCTTGCATTGCCTAAAGACGCCTACAAACCTCTTCAACAATACAATTCTCTCTAATATCCTTAAGATTCCTTAGGAAGTAGCAACGTAACACTTTGAACACCCTAAGAATGTCTATATTAGGTCAACGCGCCTCTACCTCGAACACTAGCTCATTAGCATCACGCCAATCATCGATCATGGGAGACGACAAGATTAGGATTAATAAACCTAATATCTATCATGAAGATCGTATTGGCCTAGAGAACTAGCTTATGCAAATAAATATCTATTTTATCTTCTATCTTGTTCTAGCGAACCAGAAGACGATTTTCGCATTAACATTTCTTAGAGGAAGAATTTAACATTGACTCAAGCTAAACTTACGAAAGTACTTGAAGAATCATGACGAAAACTCTCGTGCGATGTTCACGAACTTCGACAACTTCAAGAGAGAGCTTCGAAGAATTTTTGAAACATTCAACGAGAAACAAATCGCGAAAAGAGTGATTTAACATCTAATTTAACGAACCTTTGCAATAGACTACGCAATTAGGTTTCAAAAGTATGTCAATCTAATTAAGTGAGACGATGTCGCACTTATAACAATGTTTCGACGAGATCTAAAAAACAATCTAAAGGACGAAATTATGCGTGATGAAAGAATTCTCAACGACATGTTTGATCTCATCGAAGTAGTCATCGATCTCGACGACAAACTATATAAAAGAGCTATGAAAAAAAGATACGATCAATCTTGAGAAAGAGCAAGAATCTTCTTTGAACTAGCGATCGAATATTAGTAGAGAGGATCTCGTTCTAATTAGAAGTACAATAACCTTAATTATCGTAAGTTTGCACTCATGAAACTAGATTTTACTTAGCAACGTAAAGGGAAAAACTCTAGGAAAAAGCAAGATAACAAATTCTAGAAAACGTGCTATTCATGTGACAAATTAAATCACTTCGCAAGAGATTATCGATCACGAAATTTAGTGAATCGCCAATAGATCAATGCTATGTTAAGAGAGATATCTAATAATTAGAACAACATTAGGAAGCAAATCGACATAGAGACGAACACCCTCAAAACTAGATCGAACGACGACTACTATCTAGTAGAAAATTCAAATTAATTATAAAAAGTCCTAGATGGAACATCATCAAGCAAGGCACTCGCATCTACGCAAGAAGTTAATCAAATACTTAATGAGACTATGAGAGCGAAACAATTAAGAACGTCATATTCTCATTTAGCAACAAACTTAAATAACGAATACGACTAAAAGAACTTTCACGAATGCCTAGACGACATCACGAAGCACCTCGAGACTTTAGCTAGTTCATTGAAGAAACGATAAATAAATCAAATCGTAAATAAATGCGAGGAAGCGCTAGAAAGCGACGCCACTATAAAAAGAGAAATTTTTGATAAAATTGAACAACAACTAAGTAGTGTAAATCTATTTCAAGAGAAGATAAAGAAAGCAAAGAAACATATAACATTTAATTGAACAAAATGCTATAACGACTTATGCTAGACTTATCTAGAAAAAAAAGAAGAAACTAATTGATTTTCTAGAAAGCCAAAGTTATTAATTTAGCATAGAAAAGAAGCTTAGCGCAAATAGGCGTTCGAAGTAGAAGTCGCAACACAAAAACAAGAAAAAGTTCAAATTTTTTAATAAAGAGTCTATCAAAGAAATGCAATATGTTAGTCCAACAACAACAACTAAACTTAACAACATACGTACAATATTTTATTACATCAATTAAGATTAATGATCGTTAACTCATCGCAATGATCGATTTTGATGCGACAAGTAATTTTATGATCAAAGCTTTTGTTAAGAGAAAAAAGTACTCTACTTAAAGAAAGTCTAACGCATATAATCTAATAATTGTAGACGAAAACTTATTATTCGACGAGAATGAAAAAGTGAATAAAGAAACGAAATTACTATTGATAGCTATTTAGCAACATCACGAGAAACTAATCTTTAATATAGTGAGAATAATCACTCACGATATTGTTTTAAAGATGTTTTGATTGAAGCAATATAATCTAGAAGTCGACTAGAATACACGAGTACTCAAATTTGCGCAATGTGATCACGTAATTTATATCTAATCTACGCATCAACAACGTTCGATAATAAATAAAAGAACGAATTAAAAATCGATCGCAAGCAACGAACTTGCATTTTTGCAAAAAAACGATCTAACAAAGTTCGACTCGATAAACATTGACAAAGATTAGTCGAATCACAAGATTAAAGTAAGTGAAGAAAATTACGAATCTTTTGAAAGTCTTAAATCATCTAGTATAACGAAGAAATCGCTAAAGTACGTATTACGAATATATAACAATTGGGAGCATTTGTTTCAAAAAGAGAAAACGATAAAGACTCTTTCTAAACATTAATCGTGAGATTACGAAATTAAACTTGAATTAAGCAAGCAATTTACGTTTGAACTTATATATGTTTTATTCGAAAAGAAGCTCGAAGTACTTCGCGAATACCTAATAGAAAACGAAAAGAAAAAATTTATTAAAAAATCCTAATTATAGACAAAATACTTAATTCTCTTTGTATCAAAGAAGGATGAAACTCTTCGTCTATGTGTTAATTATCGAAAGCTAAATAATATTACGATCAAGAATCGATATTTACTATTTAATATTAGCGAACTTTAGAATTGACTATTCGAAGCGAAGTACTTTATTAAATTAGATTTACGAGAAGCGTACAACTAGATTAGAATGAAGACAAGAGAAGAGTAAAAGACAACTTTTCGCACACGATATAAATTATACGAATACACGATAATGTCGTTCGAACTCACGAACGTCTTAACAACGTGTCAAGAAATAATTAATGATGTACTACGACAATATTTGGATCGATTTATCATAACATACTTAGACGACATCATGATTTATTCGAAAATTTTAAAAAAACATGTTAGTCATGTCTTCAAAGTATTAGAATGTCTAAACATGAGAAACTTACATCTTAAGTCAAAGAAATGCGAATTTCATTAAAAGAAAGTTGACTTTCTTAAATTTGTCGTTGAACGATACGAAGTACGCATGAATCTCAAAAAGTTACAAGCAATCAAAGAATAAAAATCATCAACAAATATCAAAGAAGTACAATTCTTTCTAGATTTTATAAACTACAACAAGAAATTCATCAAAAACTACTTAGTAAACGCGATATCATTGACGAACTTTACGAAAAAGAATACGTCATAATTATGAGAATTCACAAAAGAGAAATTATTTCAAAACCTTAAGCTAGAATGCTTGAAAAAGTCAATACTAAAAATGTACGATTCGCGATTATTAAGCAAAATTAAAATCGACGCATTAAATTTAGTTATTAATGCATGCTTTAATTAAAGACATGAAGACATGTAACACTTAATAATATATCTCTTAAGAAAACTCTCGTTAGTCGAACAAAACTATGATGTTCACAATAAAAAACTACTCGCTATAGTAGTTTCCTTAGAATCATGAAAAGTATATACGAAAGAATCACTCAAACTTACGATTCTTACAAATCACAAAAATCTTATGCACTTTACTACTACTAAATAGCTTAACAAAAGACAAGTGCGATGATTAAAAAAATTTGAACAATACAAGTTCAAAATACAATATACTTTAGACAAAGATAATGATAGAGCAAACGCACTTAGCAAAAGAAGTGATCATATAGAGACGAAAGAATCGTTCAATCACAACATACTTAAGATTAACAAAGACGAATCATTATTAACAAACAAGTACGAGCTAAATGTTACACTACAAATACTTCAAAATAATACAAAAGAATTTTCAATAAAGAAAGAAAAACTTCAAATATCTATCGACAAAATTGACGAATATATAAAAGAACATCATGACGAATCATTGCAAAAGCACTTAAAAGTAACGAAAATTCTTTAGCTTTTACGCTAGCATTGTTAGTTCTCACAAATAAGATAAATTGTCGAAACATACATTAAACGATGCCTTAGTTATTAGCAAAACAAACATGATACGTACGCGAACTATGACGAAATTCAATATTAGAAATTATCTAAATCGTTATGAGATAAAGTCACAATAAACTTTATTATTAAGTTGCCAAAATCGACGAATCTAGCAATTGAAAATAGATATAATTCGATACTAGTAATAGTTAATAAGCTTATCAAGTACTTACATATTATCGCATGCAAGGAAAAGTTCAACGCAAAACAACTAAGATACATTATATTGAATCGACTTATACAATATTACGATATATTTAAGAGACTAACTAGTGACAAAGACAAGCTCTTTACGTCTAACTATTAGAAGACGCTTCTTTCAATGTTAGATACAAGACTTCAAATGTCTATTGTCTATCACTTAATCACGAATGATTAAACAAAAAGAACGAATCAAAGTCTTAAACAATATTTGAGGCACTACATCAACAATACTTACAATAATTGAGTATTACTTTTATCTATGACACAATTAACACTTAATGCTAAGGTTTCGAATATCACTAAGATAACTTCATTCTTCGCCAACTATAACAAGAAATCAAATCTCTTCAAAAAAGAGCGCACGCATTTGTTTACGCAATTAGTCATCGAAAGAATAGCGACATTAAAGAAGATACACAACAACATCTTAAAAATGCAAAAAAAGTCGATCAAGTATCAAAATAAGAAACGAAAAACGACATCTCAACTAAAAGAGAGAAATAAAATATATCTTTTTACAAAAAATCTTAAGACAAGAAAGTTAAGCAAGAAATTAAATCATGTCAAAGTTGAATCGTTTCTCGTTAAGAAAATTAAAGAATCAATCAATTACGAACTCGACTTATCTAAGAACGCCAAAATATTTTTAGTATTTTATATCTCATTGTTGGAATCAATCGACCCAAGTACGCCTATACAAAAAACATTTCATTATAAATCACAAAAAGAAAATCGATTTAAGGTTGAGAGAATTCTAGAACAACAAGGTCAACAATATCTTGTAAAGTGAAAAGAGTACTCTACGACGAAAAACACGTGAAAATCAACTAGCAATCTCGACGACTATTATGCTCTTATCTAGAAATTCCATCAACACTCGAAAGATCATCCAGCATAGCAAGAAAAAATCAAATGATAGAAGATGCCCCAATTAGAGCATTCGCAACAAGACAATTCGACGACTCAATAACATTCGACTCCTTCATATTAGACAATAAACATTGTGTCTTTCGCTTCGTCTTTGCATCGACTTTCTTTAGCATCTTCTTATTACGAAGTAATCGCGTAATCACGATTGTTAACACGACCTCATTCTTTGTCACTTTAGAGAATAGATCTTTCCTAGTACGATTTAAAGAAGTTCACGACATATTTACACACGATTTGCTCGCGCGAACACATTTCGAACACTTCAAACAAGATGACGAATCTTTCATGACAATGCAAGGCTTGCTAATATAGCAACAACGTTCACAAGCAAAATCAACAAATGTTTCGTAGCAATCTATTTCGAAAGCAAGACGAATACGATTTTGATGAGAAGACATGACATGTAAGCATTCGCTTTTTGGGACGAAAAGATTTGAAGAAGAGAGATAGTGTTACGACCCTAGCTCGTTACAACTAATATATACTCTACAGAGTAGTCTGTAGCATATAGCACGATTACCTGCATGCTCGACGACTTGGCAGGCGAGCATTGCTCGACACGCTAGTGAGCGAGCTCGACATGCTCGACAGCGAGCAAAGCGAGCAGAGCTCGACATGCTCGACAACGAGCATGGCGAACAAGGAGGATCTCCTTTAGTATATAGATCCCCTAGACACGACTCCCTTATGAATCGTGTTCAACTCAAGATAAGTTCTTACTTATTGTTATCGCTACATCTAGCTGCAACCCTTGTTACCAAGTGATTGCTTGCATTGCTTGAAGACGCCTACAAACCTCTCCAACAATACAACCCTCTCTGATACCCCTAAGACCCCTTAGGAAGTAGTAGCGTAACACGACGTTCTATATTTTACGCGGAGCGGGACGCAGCCGCAGCAGCTTAGTCCGTTTATTGACTAGCTTGCCGGGCGGACCGTTCAGCTCCGGGTATGGCACACTATAAGCCAAAAAGTGTATTAGTTCAAATTCGTATTTTGTCCAGTGTTTCGAGTATATTATACAAAAACTTTCGTAAAGAATTTGTGTTTTCAATACTTTAACATCAATCTGATTGTTTTTAGTAGATCTATATTTTAGGGTTAGAATAGGAAGTTCAACAAACCCTAAATATAACCCTAAAATAAACTAAAAACAACACGACTTTGATGCAGATCTCGACATATCTTACGATCAATTGACAAAACATATTATGTTCTATTGATAGCTTGAATTTTAGCTCATTCTAGTGGTTGGAAATGACTTCCTTATAACGGGAAAAATGTCAATTTGAATTAATGCACTTTTTGGCCTGTGGTGTGCCATGCCGGGGCGTCTGCTCCACCGCTAATGTGCGCCATTGATTTCGCTACAACAACCCTCGAAAACTTACTTTACACAGCCTCCGACTGAGCGGAGAGTGTTCTTCTTCGGGTCTTCTTCGTTTGCGCTGGCATCGAACGATACAATTAAAGTTCGAACTACGGTTTCTGAAACGCCTTCTTAGTCCGGCACCTGGGCGGTACTCCCAAACGCTCGGCCGACAAGTACTTCGTACCCCTCAATTTGGAAGGATCCGTTGCACCTGCAGACGTGGACGCGACCTACATCAGGGCGGTCAGGATCATGTCATTGCCCCACTCGGCTGAGAGATCAATGACTGCGGTCCAAAAAATATTTTGCTAGGTAGCGCTGTGGAATCACACCTTCCGTTCACTTCCACGCAGGAACCCTATTCAGAAGGCATTCATTCGATATACCAAAGAGTTCCCAATCTCCAAGTACTCGAAAAGCTTCGACAGAACATCGCCGTTGCCACCCTAATTTCAGCATGGGGATGTCTACCCTGCACTTCTCAGTAACAGAGCATACAATCCCTTGCCAATACATTAGAGAATATCCCCACGCCTCCAAATCGGATCATGCTCCTCTTCGGCTGGCGATTAAGGAGTACCAGCCGCTTGAGCGAACCAGCGCTGGCTCAGCGTCGATGACAATCATCGCTACACATGGAAATGGATTCCCCAAAGAAACTTACGAGCCTCTATTCGACGACCTATACCGAGCTCTGAAAGGAAAGATCGGTGGGATATGGTTCGCTGACTACTCTCACCAGGGAGCAAGTGGAATTTTGAACGAATGCGTCCAGGGTGACGATCGTGCGTACAAGGTGGAGCACAACCCGAATGCTCGCCCAAGCCACACCAAGAAGAATGATACATCACTGTAGCTAACTCAATTGCTAGCTAATTGGTTTGATCATTCTCGAGACCTGCTATGTATGGTCAACCAGTTCCGAGATCGAATGCCACGCCCGATAATCGGTATCGCTCACAGCCTTGGTGCTGCTCAACTGTAACTAGAGAACACTGAAGGCCTTCCCGTGTCGCTAGCAGCTAATGATGGAACAGTGTGCAGTTATCACTTATCCACCCTCGTCTCTTCCACAGCCTCGCCTTGATCGAGCCTGTCATCCAGTCGAGTCCGCCAACCGGTCCCAACGCGGCCCTACCAAGCAGCCTTAGACCAGATACCTGGCCTTCTCGAAGCGCAGCCGAAGAGTTCTTCCGCAATGGCAAAGCTCACAGAAACTGGGATCCGCGCGTACTCGATCAATATCTGAAATACGGTCTGCGAGACCTGCCCAACTCCTTTGCGGGCAAGTCAAATGGTCCTGTCACGCTTACAACCACCAAACATCAAGAAGCATGGACGTATACCCGTTCGAATTTTGTTTCGACGTCAGATCGTCACCAAGCGCGGCTGCTGGCCCCAGATTTGAGTGTCGAAAATGCGGAATGCCTTTTTCACCGCCCAGAGATGGTACAAACTTTGTACAACCTACCTAATGTGAGGCCAAATGTCCTGTGGCTCTTTGGTGCAAGAAGTTATATCAACAGCTCTCAGGCGTCGAGAGCCGAGAAAGTGGCATGCACCGGCACAGGTATTGGGGGTAGTGGAGGCGCCGAGGCTGGACATGTAGAAAACACAGTTATTCGGAATGGGGGCCATATGCTGCCCTTTGAACATGTCCAGGAGTGTGCCTCCACGCTTGCGCCTTGGCTTGCAAAACAGGTGCAGGACTTCAATATATTAGAGCAATTCCATCAAGGTCATGACAGCGAAAGATCTCAGCAAGGGATGAAGATCCTTTCGAAACACTGGTTGGAGAATGTAATGCTGAAGTCGGATGCGAAGAGGAGCGAGAAGTCAAGGCTTTAGTTGTTGACGATGCTGTTGCCTTCATCTTGCTACCAGAAATTACTACAAAGATGCTGAAAGACTGGTCTGAGCAAGGCGATTTGACCATTTGGTCATTACGATAGGAGCACGCAGCGGTATATCGCATCGGCTTGAACCAGCCAGATATAAGAATTTATTCATTTACACATAATTGAGTGAGGTATCGGCAATCCTACTCCTGTTGCTTGATCTGCGAGGGATCAGGGTCACTTGCATTTGGCGGTGAGTGTAAATCTCGCTATACATCGTGCCGGTAGTTGGCGTCCTGCAATTCGACGAATCCAGAGATTGAACTTCTCGACAGATAAGCCTCGCGACGACAGCCCAGGCGTTTATCGTGGGTAGACTCGTCCGTCTTGAGAAACAGTCGGGTATGGCGGAGGCGCGAACCAATTTCTTTGGGTGAGAATTTGCGCAGAACAGGCCTGAGAGCGAGAAGACAAGCAGCGATTAGGTACATGCCAGGCTCAATGACGGACCATCCCATCAGAAGGACCGATGACCCTATTTTCCAAAAGAATCAGTCAAGTATCTACGAGTGTATTGCTGTAGCTGCTTACAAGTATTATCAGTGAACGCATCGTGTCGGAAAAAAGCCGCCATGCGAAGGCAGGAACCAATCAGCCCACTGTAGAAAAGCAAGTAATTAGCAAACCCTTCCACTGATGGGTTGGTGGAGCATCACTTACACACTCCCTACAAGAAAAACGAAGAATAGCCCCAACTTGCGCAGACCGGTAGTCTGAAGACGGTAAATTGTCGGCATCGGCAGAACAACAATGATGATATCAGTGACTATGTTGGGGGCCGATGAGGCTTTATAGAACACTCCCACATCGAAACAGTGACCCCCAGGTATAGTCTTATCCCACTGGTATGCCAGTGGAAGACATTGGACGCTGGAAGCGATTATAAAGGAGAGCCAAATCGCACCCAACAACACCAGCAAGACGTGGCATGCCAGCCGGGCGCCCCGATTCGTCAAAATACGAAGATATAAGAGAAGTATTGACATCTTGGGAAGGGCAACTGCTGTGAGATACAGCCACTCTAAGGCATACAGACTCTTGGCCCATGACCTCAATTCTCCGGGATGGTATTTGAGTGCTAAGTGCCGACCAACTCCTGCATCATAGACGGCAGCTACCATTGGTGAGTAGGATATTCATCATCTCGTAAAGGAACATTGTAGTACGAACTGATACATAGGATGGCCAGACCGATGTTCGCAAGCCACGCAGCAGGAATAATGGCATCGTCCCAGCCAAAGCTGGAGGTGGTGAGATATCGAGCATAGCACCGGAGTACCACGAAAACAGTCTCAAATATGATGAATGTAACACAGATAGCCAGAAGCGTATCGCCTCTGTATTCTTTCAGATATTCCGGGGTAACGAGCGGCAAGGCTGGTGCAGTGGGCATAACGCAAGAGGGCCTTGGCCGGTATTGAAGATTTTGCCTCAAATTTGAGTTGGATGAGATTTTGGGAGACGCGGCGAGTTGCTGGGGACAGCTTCACACGATGATATCATCGGTACGACGAAAGGGCGTGGTACCTCATTTAAGGGATTCACAGCTGAGCATTTGCTCCCAAGTCTGCACGCAAGTGGCGTATACCACTTGGTGTTTCGCATTCTCGGCCATGCAATTCCCTAAGGAGAATTCTACTCCGACTTTGCCTTGTGTGCATCAATGACTGGCGTGTAGATATCACAAGACCGATTCTGCAGGAACGTGATAAAGTTATCTACCATTAAGGTATCTATGACTGATCTCAGACAAAAATTCAGCTGTGTTCGTATGCTCCAATGGCGGTCTATCCCGTACGCTAATGGGACCCACACATGTCAAACCATAACGTGAGGATATGTTTAGATGCATCAGTTATAGTACACGCTTGTTTATAATGCATCACCCCCGAAAGCCCTGGTTTTGGCACATCGCGCAGGTCCAGTTTATCCAACTTTCTAGCACTGTTGACTACTCTCACCATCGCAAGTTCTTGTCGTCGTCGACCTTTTTGCTATTGGCTATATTTGTCGAACAGCATTGTGCCATCGAATTGGGACTATTTCTTGACACTACATCAATATCTAACCACGTTGACAATGTCTTTGTAGATGTGGGCTGCAGTAGGATTGCGATAGAAAATCATGTCGGCGATTTTGAGAAGATGGATAAATTGGACCTGCGCGATGTGCCAAAACCAGGGCTTTCGGGGGTGATGCATTATAAACAAGCGTGTACTATAACTGATGCATCTTGAACATATCCTCCCATAAAGTTCTCTTTCACCCCTGTCACCTGTAAACTCTATTAGTGCTGTTGGTTATTAGCCGGCCAATCCTTCAAGCCAATCAAGGCGTGCAGAGCTTTCTGATTGTTGGTAATTACGCGCCAATGCGGCTATCGTGAAAACTTGCCTCGATGCCCACCCCCGTATGACGTTAGCATATGCATACCCTTGCAACGTCAAACCCTGAGATGATCAGGAAGCTAGAATCATACGCAGCAAAGGATTCGCCTGTTTCCACTCACTCAGGAAGTGAAACAAAACCCGAAAGTGCAGAGCTCTATTGAGGCCTAGCTCTAGGCGGCTGTCGCACTTCCCTGTCAGTTGCACTGCCTGATCAAGGCGAGTAGAGCTTCAGTGTGTCGATGTGAGTACCCACGTCGACCGCGAGTCGCAGTTGCACAAGGCATGCGACGGAGCCGCAGTGAAGTTAAAGTCAACGAAATTTTCCTACCAACCCCACCGCCCTGTACAAATCAAAATCACGACAAGGATGGCATCAGAGGGTCAGAAGGGCCAGCGCCTACTTGCAAATGTTATTGATTTCTATGCCGAGAGTGACCCTACCCGAGTCTGGGCGACAGCTCCCGTGGACGACGAAGACCTCTCGAAGGGTTACAAAGGTATTACTTACAGGGATTTCGCGAATGCTATCAATCACGCCTCTTGGTGGCTCGATGAAAAGAGCGTAGCCACTGCGCTATCGGTTCGTGTTCCCTGATTCTCTTGCATCTCGCTGCATTTGGGAGCCTGGTAGTTGCGCGAAAATGCATATTCAATCAGTGAAAACTTTGTACCTGTCAATTCTCTACACAGTCAATGATTCCGAGATTTATCTATGTTTGGTTGAACGAGATGCGATTGCCGCTGTGGCAGCTTCTACTTTAATCGCTGTTGGGGAACTATGACTGACTTTGAGACTTGCATAGTTCGATACTTTGGCTTATTCTGGGCCTAATGACCTGCGATATCCCATTCTTGCCGTTGCAGCTGTGAAATGTGGGAAGCAAGTGCGTTCTCTCCAAGAACCTCTTCAGGCAAAGTCTCTAGCTTACCTATCAGCTCCTCCTTGCCTCTCCAACGTCAACGCCAGAAGCGCAGAGGCACCTTCTTAGCATTACGCAATGTAGCACTTATCTGCACGCGTCCTATTTTTCGAGCAGAATTAACGCAATCCTTGAGGAGATACCTAGTGTCCGGTCTTTGGAGGTTCCAGAACTTCACGAATGGCTCTGCGAAGATAAAAGTCGTGCCTTCGCTTACGAGAAAGTATGGGAAGAAGCGAGCTCGGACCCATGGCTCATACTGCACACCTCAGGCACCACTGGTCAGATATCTTTTCCCAGAGAATCAAGTCAGTTTCGTGATGCTGATCGTAGTTTCCAGGCTCACCAAGCCCAATTGTGTATACGAACTGGATGATGACAACCTTCGATGCTGCAGAGCTCATGCCAGATGCGGATCAAGAGACGATGAACGACCACTTCCGCGGTGCTTGCTTTTATACCGCTGCGCCTATGTCTCACGTAAGCGAAATGCCAATTGCTATTTGATAGTCTGACCAGATATCTGTTGTAGTTTGTCGGTATCACAATTGCACTTCAATGGACTACATTCCTGAATACTACGCTTGCCGTTGCACCGCCGGTAGTGATGAATGCTGATAAGGTAATCGAAGTTCTGGAACTGACCAAGGCGACAGGTGTGGCCATGACTCCGTCCGGTCTTCAGGGAGTCTGCTCTCAGCCCGGTGGATTGGAACGTTTACGGAAACTCAAGTACATTTACTTTGTTGGTGCACCACTGCCGCGGTCCATCGCAGAGCAGCTACTTGGCCACTGCAAGGTTCAGCCAGGTATGGGCTCTACCGAGGCGGGGTCATACTTCCTCCAAATCAGGAATGACGACGATTGGGAGTACTACCGCTTCCGGCCAGCTATGGGAGTAGAGCTAGAGCAGAGAACGGGGAACCTCTACGAACTTGTCTTCCATCGGAAACCGAAGCTCGAGCGTTGGCAACAGGTATTCAAAGTTTTCCCGGGTTTAGATAGGTATCCAACCAGAGATTTATGGGAGAAACACCCTTCCAAAGAAGACCTGTGGCGTTATGCAGGAAGAGTTGATGACCTGATCATCCTGTCGAATGGCTCGATCCTAGAGGCATCTTCTGTGGAGGCTGAGATTGCGAAGAGTCCGGATGTCAGGGTTGCACTCATAGGAGGCCAAGGGAGGGCACGTCCCTTCTTGATCATCGAGCTTATGGACGACCAGCTTTCCTTGGGTGATGCGAAGGACTTGAAGCTAGATAGAATATGGACGTACGTCGAGCGCGGCAATTGGCTCTGCTCTGACGCCGTCAAGTTGTCGAAGAGTCTGATCACTTTCACGGACGCTGGAAGACCTTTCCCACGTACAGCCAAGGATACGGTATCACGACAGCCAAGCTTCGCGCTCTATGCATCCAAGATCAGCAAGCTCTACGAGAACAACCCTAGCGCTTGCTAATCGCATTAGCATCCGAAAACTATTGTCCAATTGATGGAGTCCACCGTCGTGATCATTCTTCCTTCTGATTTTCTTCGAATGGAAACCTGAATATTACTGTTATGCTGTTCCCCTCTAATGCTTGAACATTAAATTTCTCCGCGAAACAACAGTTGAAGAGGCTGGGTTCCAGTATAAGACTATAATTCCTCTTTCAATGTGCAGAATTCCGTTATTTACGCTTCAGTGTCATAATACATATGAAAGTCAAAGCACGTGTCTGCATAACGATGCATTCTGCTGTCCTATACTCTTCATGTTCAGGTTCGGAACAACATCTCGCTCAACCATTCCTGTTCCAATGCTTCTTTGGGCCCAGCATTATCTTCACAGCAATTTTGTCATCCAGCATCAGGATCTAGGCATGGCGGACCTGCCAATCTCTTCTCACCTGGATCCAACCCAACTCCTCCCCATGCTCATGATCTCCATAGACCTTGGAGCCTTTGACCGACGCCCCTGATTCGATTATAGTAGAAGTTTTAAGTGCATTCAGCGGATATGAATCCTCATACCTTTCAATGAGTCTAGGTCTCGAGCTCTGCCCACCGGTTTTTTGGACGCAGCTTGGAGGGCGTGAGCTGACTATTACTTTGATTAGGTGAGACACGTGGGCGAAGATCGGGCCAAGAAGGGGTGCACAGGCGCACACAATACCTAGACTAAACTCGATCGAGGACCAGAGATCTGTATTTGTAATGAACCAGGTGGGGTCTTCGAATTTGAATTCGCGAACTGACACGATCCGCAGGATAGTGATCAGGCAGACTCTAGAATATCAATGTCAATCGCGTACGGCGAATGTCGACGATGACGGGAGGACCAAAACATACACGAACCCGGCCCCGAACACAGTACTCAGGGCAATCTTTCTCCGCCTTGGTAGTTGTAAATTCCAAACCATGGGCACGGGCAAGCAAAGGACCATCAAATCAGTGAGCAAGTTGATGATCCCGGCTGCCAGGTATGCTGCGGGCCGATTGTCACATCGTCCTCCTTCAATACTCGGGTTCCAGTTGAACGCGAACGGACGACAAAGTGGTATCTCCTCAAGGAACACCGGTACAAACCAGCACACACAGCCAGCCATGACGAGATACGCCGCCACTTGTAAAGGACGCACCCGAAAAATTGAGATATAGAGAAGCAGCAAAGATACTTTTGTTGCCGTTAAGGTTGCTGCCCAGAGAACGACTGTCACGATGAGGTTCTATTGCGCGTTACTATGCAAGTTCGACAAGTCAGAAACACAAGCTGCGCACCACTTTGATGAAGAGGACAATCTGATCTGAATGCAACTGCTTGATGTGGACTCCTGCGCCACCATATTCCAAGCCTGCAAAGACGAGTCAGTCCCATGATGTTAGGGGATCCGAGAGAGGTCATACCAATGACGTTGGTGATGAAATGGATGGACTAGAAGAACAAAGCCAGGCAAATCATGTAGTTATCCGCGCGGAAAGCAGCCCGCTTGATTTCTTCGAGCGACGAGCCGGAGTGCTACGAAACCAGTCACTAGGGCATAGAAGACAACATATACGGACAACATTTCGAGGCCTCTGCCAGCGGTTAAGCTTACGGGTGTCATCGCTGTGGTAGATATCTCTTGCCAAATAATCTCGGGCGGTTAGTTCGAGGCTTTGGGAATGGGCGTTCGATCGAGAGATAGAGCAGAAGCCTAATGCGTCCAATATACGGGAAACATCTGAAAATCGCCTCGCAATCGAATGTATCCACAATCCTCGATCAGTGTAGCAAGATCGACCGCCTGTGCCGCGAAAGCTCTTACATGGCAACGGCGGCCCCAACACGAGGACACAATTTTGTGCCCAATGCAATTGTCGCAATAGGTTGATTGAATATGCTTTGCATGTTGCATGTGCGAATCAAAGGGATCAAACGACGCGAAGGAACGACGCGAAGGAACGACGACCAGGACCTCTCGGCGCTCTCATCCTGAAGGATTATGAGCCACATATGCAGCGTACTTATATGCTGAGATCGAACACGCTTTCTCGGAGCCTCGTATATCATGCTTGAGCGATCTGCGGAACGATTGGCTCTGTTATAGGCGTGCAGGTACTACCCCCCTTAACCGGGCAGTGCAACAGCAGCCGGGCTCTAGGCTAGATTGAGCCCCGAAGGGTACCCATAAGACCTAGAGCTCGGCACTGGATCGTGTGCTGCACTGCCTGGATAGTGGATAAGGGGGATAGCGGCTCTAGACTGCGGATGTGCGTTAGCTTTGCCTATTGACTTTAAACCCTGCGCGGTTGCATCCTTTGACTAATCGGCAATCCCCTCCTCTACCTCGGCAGTGAAGAACCGCTCGCCAACTCGCAGGGGAGAACTCACGATTACAAGGATTTCTCTTTGCTTGCGTGACAGCCTCGTGAGCTGCACCTCGCAGCCTCGTTGGCTGCTTTTCTCCACGTCCGTCTCCAGCTGGCCAAAAATGAGGCATACACTGTTCTCGCTCTTGCATCCCCCAAAACGTCTCATTGCGAGCTCGCACAAGGCATCTAATGCTCCTCAGAGAGAGAAGCCAAGTTCTACCGGCTTCCGTTTTTCGTTACTTAAACCGCTCGCCGAAGGATCAACCGTCATACAGTGTAGATAAAACCCCAGGCCGTTCTAGAAACATCAGCTCCAGCCATGGCCAAACAAGTGAGTACGTCGGTGAAGGCCGAACAGGATCCTGAAGTCGCTTCGGAAGGGACACCGGTAGAGTTAGACAGCCAGGAAACACCCACGAATGTTGACGAGCCTGTTCTGAAAGAAGTAGAATCGGCAGAGGATGGAGGCACAGCGCAGAAAGCAGCTTCACATCCGGCGCCGCCGTCATTCCCAGACGGTGGTCTTACTGCTTGGTTGCAATGTGCCGGATCCTTCTTCATGTTTTTCAACTGTTGGGGTGTAGTCAACTCATTCGGTCAGTATCTCTACAGTCTGGTGACCGAATTTCTATTGAATGCAGACCATCAGGCGTTTTCCAGACTTTCTATCAAGAAATATATATACCTAATGTGTCATCATCCAACATATCATGGATAGGTTCCATCCAAGCCTTCTTCCTCATATTCGGGGGATTGATTACAGGTCCGCTGTATGACATGGGCTATCTACGATGGATAACAATTGCTGGCAGCCTCCTAGTCGTCTTCGGAATGATGATGACAAGTATTGCTGCAAATTACTGGCAGCTTGTGCTTGCTCAAGGCATTGTAGTTGGATTAGGAAATGGCTGTCTTTTCCTCCCCAGTATCAGCGTTCTGTCCACCTACTTCAGGAAGAAGAGCGCGCTGAGTCAAGGGATCGCCTCCGCGGGCAGCGGCTTAGGTATGATCTTTCCATCTCCCAGGTCATCAAGCGATGTTCTTGCTAACGCGAAATAGCGGGGATCCTCTATCCTATCGTATTTCGTCAATTGCAACCAAAGGTTGGCTTCGGATGGGCAACTCGAGTGATCGGCTTCATCATGCTGGCTACCCTGACGGTACCTATGGTCGGCATGAAGATGCGCCTTAAGCCGCCAGTACGACGGAAACTCTTGGATCCTTCGGCCTGGAAAGAACCAGCGTACACCCTTTTCGCATTCGCAGCATTCTTTGGCTTCCTCGGCTTATACATTCCAGTGTTCTATATCCAAATCTTTGCAATCGAGCAGCATATTCTAAGCCAGCGTCAAGAACTTGCATTCTACCTACTTGCAATCCTCAACACCGGTTCCTTCTTCGGACGGCTGATACCAAGTTACATCGCCGACAAGATTGGGCCTTTCAACACTCTGACCCCTCTCACTCTGCTAGCAACCGTCCTTGCCTTCGTCTGGATCGGCATTTCTACCCCAGGTGATGTGATCGTACTGTGCCTGCTTTACGGATTTGTCTCTGGCGCTTTCGTAGCCCTCACTCCACCTTGCGCCATAACGCTTTGTCCGTCATTAAGTATCATAGGTGTACGAATGGGAATGCTTTTCGTGCCAGTATCTGCTGGTCTGCTGATTGGGAACCCAATTGCCGGTGCCTTGGTGAAGATTAGCTGGACATCCTTGCAATCTTTCTGTGGAGCTGCACTGGCTGTATCGACGGTCTTCTTGATGGCAGCGCGAGTCAAGAAGGACGGTTGGGCACCTAAGACGTGATCTTGAGGTCGAAGATCGGTTGAATATTGCCCAGGGGATATTAAAGCCTGGGACGAATGATCTGGTGTCTCAAGGCTGATAAGCGCCATACCAGCGCTCTCACAATGGCGCTCATGCATCAACGTGGATCCCTCCAAGATAGAGCCAGCGGTCTCGTAGCCCGCTTCTAATTAACCTCTGTAGTACAAAGTCTTTGTCTCTAGAAACACTCTGAATGTTTTGATTAGTCAGATAAATGTTACAGTCACGAAATGCCTCACGATTGTGGCGACAGTCTATCTACGAAACTGAAACAATGCGGTCCCAATGACGACCCATACTTTGCATACCGAGGTACTTTACCGATTGAAACGACCGTCATGATGTAATTAGGCAAGAGCCTTGGAAGCATAGCCACATTAATATCCTTGTATGGTGCGCAATGTAGGTGCATCTTTCGAAACGAGGCACAGTACGTGCATATTCCGAACCGAGGGACAGTAAGACCTCGATAAATCGGGCGAAGTCAAGGGATGGCAACCGAGGATGGTTCACGAGTAACGTACCGAAGTGCCCAGCTCCGATGTGCATCAGTACTTTATACTCTCATAAGTGCCGATATAGGGGTGTCGGCTAGCAAGATGCCTTGCCTGAGCTGTGCACGTCGCTATCTCCGAGGCTGTGGACATTGCGGACGTTGTTTCCCAGGCTATAAGATCCCTTCCTGTTTGGCAGTGATACCCTCTCAGTTCAAGTAGCACATGATGGGATCCGACGACGCTTGCTCTCATAGCCGAACTACGCTTTCGCAGTGGACCACGTTACAAACCTTCCTTACCAGTCTCACACGTTCAACGCCTCGCTCAAGGGAGTTCGCAAATGAAGTGCGGCTTGATGGTAGAAGTCTAAGCTTAGCAAGTGTAGTTGCAGTCGCGAGGTTTATGAAAACCAGTCTTTGAAGCAAGCTACAGCTTTTCTGATTCTGATGGCAGATATGGCGTTCACGCGAAGCTTAATGAGAACGTTCTCTCGAAATTAATCAACAGTGCCAAGAACCTCGAAGACAGTCTTGATAGAGGGAAAATCATCTATGGTAAGACCAGCCCCGGAAGGGGTTTGACTTACATTGTTTAACCTTTTCCGAACACAGGCGTCAATACTGGTTTCGGTGGTAGTGCGGACACACGCAACAGCGATGTAATGCAGCTTCAGCAGACTCTGATACGTGAACTGCACTATGGCATACTCTCAGACCCGGACCCTTTAGCAATGTATGTCCCGTCAAGTACTAGCGGAGGGTCGAATCAACATGGTGCTCCGCTCTATGTGGAGCCAAAGTCCGTGTATGAGAGAGCGTTGCCTCTGGAGGATCCAGTGGCTGCATCTTGTATGCCAGAGGCCTGGGCACGAGCGGCAATACTAATTCGCATCAACTCACTCATCAGTGGCCATTCCGGTGTCCGCCAGGTCGTGATTGAAAGGATGGCGGAGCTTCTGGCCCATGCAATCACTCCTCGGATCCCGCTCCGAGGAAGTATCTCAGCTTCAGGCGATCTCAGCCCACTATCCTACCTCGGAGGCGTTCTACAAGGCAAGGCTACACTAACAGTCTGGGCCGACGATTCGAGTACCGGAATCCGACGGGTGACCACCGCAAGACAAGCTCTCGAGGAGAGGTCCCTGGAACCTATCCATTTAGAAGCAAAAGAGGGCCTTGCAATTGTCAATGGCACTGCTGTTAGTTGCGCGGCCGGAGCATTGTGCTTACAAGAAGCACAGAATCTGGCGACATTATCTCAAGTCCTGACGGCAATGAGTGTAGAGGCTTTGCAAGGAAACATCGAAAGCTTCAATCCATTCTTTGGGGCTGTAAGACCTCACCCAGGCCAAGTCGAATCGGCCTACAACGTCGAACACTTTCTCTCAGGTTCGCGGCTGATCACCGTCAACGACGGTTCTGAAGAGGGAGTCCTTCGACAAGACAGATATTCCATTAGGACTGCATCGCAATGGTTAGGTCCTTCTCTTGAAGATCTGTTTCTTGCGCATCGACAAATCACCACAGAATGCAATTCCGTTACTGATAATCCGTTGATCGACGACAAAGGCAATATGCTACACGGTGGTAATTTCCAGGCCAAAGCTGTGACCTCGGCCATGGAAAAGACAAGGCTTGCCCTCCAAACTATCGGCCAGATGCTCTATGCTCAATGTACAGAGCTGATCAATCCTGCAACCAACAGAGGTTTAGCCCCTAATCTTGTTGCCGACGAACCAGGTGAATCCTTCATATTTAAAGCTGTCGATCTCATGACTGCTGCCCTCCAGTCTGAGCTAGGCTTTCTCTCGAACCCAGTGGGGACAGATGTGCAACCCGCGGAGATGGGAAACCAGGCACTTAATTCCCTCGCTTTGATCTCGGCACGATATACGCATACGGCTGTGAATGTACTATCGCAGCTCGCAGCTAGCCATTTGATGGCTCTTTGCCAGGCACTTGATCTTCGCGCCATGCATGCTCGCTTTCTGGACGATTTCAGGGGCATCTTCCAAGCAGCTTTCCTTAACAGCTTTCACGGCTCAATGAACGAGACTGACTTGGCAGATTTAGAAGAGAAGGTGTGGAAAGAATTGGTTAGATCGCTTGGCCAAAACCTAATGTTGGATTCTGGGAAAAGAATCCGGGCAGCAGTGAACACGCTGCAAGCCGAACTTCTATCGAGCATTCCTGCCGAAAGACTCGATATTAGCAGCTTGAAGAGCTGGATCGAGACATGCATAAGTTTCGCATCGATGTCACACGCATCGAACCGAGAATGCTACATTGCCAATCCTGACGCGACACCTTTTCTTGGACGAGCGGCAAAACGCATGTATAACTTCGTACGGCATGAGCTAGAGATCCCTTTCCTCGTAACAAAGATGCTTCTTGGCATGGAGATTCGATCGGCCTCTCTTCATGACTCGTCGCTCCACAATGGTAAAGCCATTGAAAATGCTGAGGAGACGAAATCTGGCATCAATGGCCACACACAGCCGAGTCCACTCTCTACCAAGCAAAAATCGGACGATACCGAGGGCGGGCAGTTCCATAAAAGGTTGCGTTCAGGATCTCATGGCGGGTCGACAATGAGGGATGGTACGCTTGGCTCGTTCATCGGGCGGATCCATCATGCTATCCGGAATGGGAGGCTGTTTGTCCCGGTCATGGCTTGCTTGCAAGACTCTCTCGAAGGGGCATCCGGCATGGGCTCTGCCACAAAGAATATGTCGTCATGACAGTAGATAAGCCGTCACATGTGTTCCCTAGAATGAGCCCACAACATCCTCCTTTTCACTTGTTTACTGTGCTACTTCTTTGGAAAGTCTTGATTCCAATGATTGGGGGTAGGTATGAAACCGCCCTGAGAGATAAGGGGCCTAGTGCCAGGGACGACTAAGTTTTAAGCGTCGCCGCACTGTTTGGATGGTTGTCGCTCACTGCATCCTTACTCGTTGCTTTCGTCTTGGTTTGATCCTGCAGTCTCTTTCTGATCTTGTAGCCTGAATTCTGCGCATGTCTCGAACTTCTGATGGTCTTTGGCTAATTGGCTCTTCGCAGATCCACACCACACGCTTGTGCATGAGCCCAAACCCGCTACAGGGTATCGCCCTATTGGTGTCGTGTCCGCGTTACATACCTTCTGCATGGTCTTGAGCGTTCTCTATTGTATATGTGGCAAGGCAGGTATAGGTCTAATTTAACGTAGGAAGGCCGTTTCCCTGCATACAGCAGCAGTGATGTCATGGATGACTGCTCGGGGGGGTTCGTGACATTGCGACGAGGACCTGGAGATTGGGTGTGGAAGCGGCCGAGAGGCCTTATTGTGCTGGACACGGCGGTGAGAGCGTCGTATATTATACTGGCAAAGAGCTTGCCACGGGTTATAGCCATCCCGGATGAGTTGAGTATGGATAAATTATCCAGGTCAGTCTGGGGAGAGGGAAAGTGGGTTTCGAGTGCGGCGGTGGAACCTACGTTTGTGGTAGGTGGCGTTAGTGGCCTGTATAGAAAGAGGAAGACGAGAGAAAAAGGAAAGACACATGCTGTCTCGCCGTTAAGCTGGGCATGTGTTGAATGTGACGGACGAGGGTGTCTATTGATGAGTCATGATTACGTCTCGCACGGATAAAGTTCAACTGGTTTCGGTCTATGGCTGCGAACTTTTGTGCGTTCTGTCTTGATCCGCAGGATATACTTACCAAGAATCTATCTTATGTACTCGCAGAGTACTAGGCTCCTAGGAATGGCCGTACCAAGGACTGTGTTCAACAGAATGACGTATTGACGGAATGGCGATAGACATGGATGACCAGTAATGGTCTAATGTCAAAGCGCTTAAACGTTACAAAGTATTGGTCTGATACAACAAAAAGTAGAACAATCTGTGAGAGCAGCAAGAGAAAATTGTTTGTTTCATTGTTAAGACATTGAGCATTTCAAGTGAGCAGTTACAGAGATGGAAACTCCCCATACATTCATTGGAGCTTCCTTGCTTAAAGACGAACAAGTCTTGCATGCTGGTGAAAATAACAAGCAACACACTTCGAGAATATACCAGTCTTTCATTAAGGGACTATGCCCTTTCACAGCTTGCCCTGCCGCGCTCCCTACAGCTGGGGATCGGCTTGACACAGGCCTCCATCTCCATATACCCATTCATCATCCACTATGCGTCGCTACTCGGACCTTTGCGCCTCCTGCGGACCTTCTTCTGCACCGGCGAGCTGTCATCGGCTTCTTCGTCGCTTCCCTCTCCATCATCTTTCTGATCTTTGGCCTCACGTCTCTTACGGTCTGCGTGATGCTTGCGCTTTCCTACCGACGACGGGGAATCTTTGTTCTTCGCTGCAAGAAATTTGAGCTGCTCCTTCGACAATCCGGTGAACCCTTCCGTAGTATTGTCCATTTTTTGCTGCTCGGAGAGCTGCCCGATGAGGAGATCTCTCATAATAGAAGTGCCCTGACGATTCTTCCAAGAGAGCAGGCCGTTGTTCCTACGGAAGTGATCTTGTCGATTGCTCAATTTTCCTGTCTTGGTGAGCAAACCGTCACTGTACCGCGCGTTCGGAAGGACAGAGAGTCTGGGCATGCGGGCCCAGAAGTCTCGAGTCATTAGGCCAGGCATAAGGCGGCGACAAGTCTCCATGTGCTGTCCTTCGTACTCAGTGGAGAGTGTTACTGGAATATCGTAGTCGATGACGATACTGCAAGTCTTGTCAGTATTATCAACGCTTCATGAAGTCGGAAGACTTACTGATTGTCATGGTCAATCACTACACGATTATCCCACATCATAGGTCCAAGCACGGCCGGTTGGTTCGACCCATATTCTTTTCGCTCCAGTCGATTGAGAACGTTGTCTTGGATCAGATACCACTGACTGCGCTCAAGGCACCAATTACGTTGGGCTTCGCAGAAAGCTGTCGTATTTTGGTCCCCAGGTCCTGATTTACGTGTCTCCACTATATTCATCAGCTTAGTGATCCTTAACAGTACGCGACACTTTGCGTCTGGGATTAACATACTGTACTGGTTGATTGGACCCGCTTGGTCAAAGAGCTGAGATCTAATAGCCTCATGGTAGACTGCATTCTCTTTGCCATAATGTCAGTACACGGCGAAATTCAATTACACTCAAATACTGAGAGAACTTACTCCACTCATCATGCTCTGTCTCGCGCTGCTGGAGACCTTCGCTTGGATGGTGTCTAATTTGTCCCTTTATCTTGTCGTCGACGCCCTTTTCTGCCGGGTTCATTGATTTGGTTTTTGACCGTTTGGGGACATTCGCAGCAACCTCTCTTCTCATTGCTGGTGTCTGCTTCCGAGAACATTGCTTTCGAGGAAGTCCCTTTCGAATAGGTTTCACTCGTTGCTTAGAATCTGTGAAAATCAGCATTTCGCTCGTCTACCGCACCATCGGGATTACCAGATGATGAAGACGCTTCTTCGGACTCCTCAGCGGGGCTTTCTGGTGAGGAACTCGACTCTGGCTCGAGAGGCTCTAGCTCTGTAGGCTCTAATTCCATAGGCTCTGGCCCGGTGGGCCCTATCTCTGGAGGAGCTATCTGTGTAGGCTCTGACCCTGGCTCGACAGATGCAGTCGGCTGAGGAAACGCTTGTGCATAGTTTCCATATCGAAAGGCTGTCCCATCGAACCAGATAAAAGGAGCAGCTGTCCCGTTGAACCAGCCTGAAGGAGCAGCTGTCGGCTCGGTTTTGCCCCAAAGGCCGTTCCGAACATGTTCTGCATGCCCGCCTGGTCCATAGTTGTCGTACCAGTCTTCATCCATCGCAACTGTGCTTCAAAGCCAGAAGAGCTCTAGAAGCAACTGGCTGACAAGGGATGTTATCAAGCGCTGATGCAAGATAGAAACAGAAGCTCTGCTGTGAAGTTTTGTTTGGAATCACATCTTCTGTGGGCCGATATCATCCCTTTGACAACAAGCGAAAACATAGCCCTACATGGAACGGAAAAAGGTCTTGCCGCGGCTCACACCGGGGACACTACAATACAACACAAATCGACATGTCATATCAATCCCTAGAGCTCCCACAATGTTGCATCCTCGCTCTGCAACCGGTGGATGCTTGATTTTATTTGGCGATCCCTCAGGGAGTCCTTCTTTGTTGCTTCATGGGGGTCCCCGACGACGTACCTGTAACTGCTTAGGATTCTGGCCGCTTTGACTTTGGCCTACTATCAGGTTGTCAATACGTTGTTCCCCATTGCAAGATGACTCTTTCTTGATTCAACCAGCCCTTGTGCGCAGCACACTGCCTGCGCATCGAAGAGCTCAATTACGATCTCTAACGAGGATATGCGGCCCACGTTGACCTGAGTATTCAATCAAAATCAATGGGAGCTCGCGAGCGCAGAAGGTCCGTAGTCTAGGAAGGTACCAATGCAACGTCTAGCGATACTCGCTGATGCAAGAGAAAAGCAGGGAAGAATATATCGAAGACGACATCCGCACACGATAAGAGGGGATCCAATGATTCAAGTGTATATCGTTGTTCATCGAACCTTCTTTTTTATGGTACTGCTATAGTACCAGCTATTCGAACGATGGGAACGACAGTCAAGAATACAAATTCGTGTAACTTGAGTCTTCCACCAGTTCTCAGCATCTTGGACCGGAGAAGCCGAGGGGTGATCGGTGTCTTTTCTTCTGACTATGCCCTCGGCAGTTGACTCTCGACATTCATCCAGGAGTTGCTGGAAATAGAGTGAACATGATGAGATATCGAAGGCTAGCTACTCGTACCAGCTTATTCAGCACTTCTAAACACGATCACTATTGGTGCGCATGATACAATCCACGAGAATTGCTGCTTGGAAGGCCGGCACATGAGCTCATGATGTGCCTCCTAGTCTTGCTATGGATGCGAAAGCTTACGTCGGAGGTGTCATTGCCTCCGTGCGTGCCTAGACTGTTGTGGTCATGGCTGGTGCCAGCTCGCATTTCAGTACAGAAGGAGCTTCAAAACAACAGCTCTACGATTGAGGTGCCGAGTCCTGTGCGAGACGCCCAAGAGTAGGACAATGCGATAAGAGATACATGTCTTTTGCAACAGCTATGAAGTCCAAGCCACGTTTATCAAGGGGAGTTGGTGCCTGGTCCTCACCTCAAGCTTTGATCAAGTCATAGCATGTTACAACTGGATGAGCTGTCAATGACACAATGCTTAGGAGACCGACCATATCGCCAGTTCTTGCGATAAAAACTTCAGTATGGAACATCTAGTAGTAGCAAGGACATTGGAGGAGCAGACCGTCGTCGGCTAGCACTGAGCTTACATGGCCTAGAGAATGATACAGGTCTTCGGAGATGACATCTGTCGTCGGCGACTTTGAGCGGCTAAAGCGGCTAAGCAGCCCTAGACGGGCCCTAGCCGGATCAAATTAAGTCCCCGAAACATCCGAGCGCTTTCTCTCCGTAATAAGCTCCGCATGATGTCGCCGGCATGGCATATATATCGTGGACTTCCGCCTCAGATGAACAATCAGAACATTCCCGTCGATTCCCATCAAGCAGAAGCCAAATCTGTACAATCAGCTTGCCTTGACCATGATCGACAACGCGACGAAGAATCGAGAACACTGGGAGTAAGTGATCATATCTTCTTGCGCCCTTCATTCGCTCTTCATTCCTTCATAGAAAACATAAGCATCTTCACTGCTCGGCTTGGTATCCTTCTATCACTCAACATGCTGACTGTGGGCCATTTTGTAGCCGTGTAGGAAAGGACTATGATGCGAAGCCTTGGATGAAGCAGGCCACAAGCCAGATCACTGAGGACCTACTTGCGCATCGAGATTGGCTCGGACTAAACGAGCTGAAGGATCTCGATGGGTCAAAGAAGGAGCAGACCGAAAGCGTGAGGTTACTCGATTACGCATGCGGACCAGGCATTATCTCTAAGGTATGATCCACCCTTGCAGCTTGGTACTTCCGTCTATCTCAAGTCTCGCGGCGTCACCATGTTGCACGTCGGTGTTGTATAAGTACTAAACTCTTAGGCGTTGGAACCCTACATCACTTCCAGCGTCGGCATCGACGTCGCTCCCGGCATGGTAGAGGAATACAACCGCCGTGCCTCAGCTGCAGGTCTTTCACACTTCCACGCCATTCTCGGCGACCTAACCAGTGCTGAAGGCGTCGCCGAAGACTTAATGGACAAAGACCTCTTCAATTTCGACATCGCAGGCATAGGCATGGGCTTCCACCACTTCAAGCACCTCCAGCTCAGCATCGACCGCATTGCCGAGAGGCTCAGGCCGGGCGGCTTGTTCTTCATCGTGGATTTGGTTCATCTTAGCGGTGACCTTGCTATCGGTGCACAGGGCGTGGGTGATGACTTTACGAAGGAGGCTGCGAGGACTGTGCCGCATAAGCATGGTTTCACCCGTGAGGATATGAAGACGTTGTTCGTGGCTGCGGGTTGCAAGAACTTCGGCTTTGTGGTGTATGAGAAGCCGATTGTGATGGGAGAAGGGGAGGGAGCGTTTACAAAGAAGGTGTTCCTTGCGAAAGCAACCAAGGCGTGAGAGTATAGTAAGGACGAGGTTGGAGCTGAGGTTTCAAAACTATGAATCTTTGCGATCTGTAACTTCCGGTGTCAGGCTTTCAGTCAATGATGTTGCTGTCAGCCGTGTCTATTTCGTTGCTGCTTCTTCCTCGGCTTGTATGGCTAATGACTCTCATCGACCGATTGTTCGCATTTCTTGGCAAATATTCTCATTAGGTCTCGAATTGACAACTTTCGCTGATTTATAAGTTTTTATGGCTAAAGTGGACCACAGACCTACTTTAAGTGTGACGTCGCTCGTTTTCGCCTATCACGCCGTAATTCTATGTAATCTCATCCTCCCAATCTTCAGTGCGCCTTCTACCTGTCGCTAGCAAGAAGGCGTTTCTTAGCGTATTGGTCTGTTATGTGATGTGCTGATTAGCGATATTATGATTGCTTTTAGGTATCACAAATTGCTTGTCCCCAAGAAGCATCAGCTGATCACAATGACCAATCAAGATGAAGCCGAGCAGGTTTGGAATGCAACCGTAGAAGTAAAACACATGGTCGTCTTTCCCACGAAATACCCTGCACCTTTCATCAGAGAAACAGCAACCCCTCACAATCACCACAGCCATGCCCCTGAACCTGCACCAAAGCCGCCAACAGCACAAATTTTCCGGCCGCAGAGAGGGCGTCTCCCCAGCCTACCACTAAGAATCCCTCAACCATTATGAACACCACTTTGATCGAGGATTCCACAGCAACAAAATTTGGCTTCAACGAGCCGCCACCAACAAAAGAGCTCAAAGCCCATTATTGCACTGTCAAGACCTAATGCACAAGATGTCAGCTTCTCGGAAACAGTGCGCCGCGAGCACTGCGATCTGATGGTGGAATGTATGTGAGGGGCGCGTGCTTGGGTGTAAGCGGCAGGGCTCTGGCAAGTCCAGCTTCGGGGGTGTACAGATGGTGCTATTGAGGAGTATAGTTTGCAAGATGGAGGGGGATACGCTCGTGCTGGATGATTAGATGCTACACTTACTGAGGCGAGTTTGGGAAGCTTTATTTGAATTGTGGTAGGGGTGTCAGAGATGACGGCGGAGATTTTCGATGTCTTTCAGTATAGAGCCCAAGGAGAGTGTTATAAGTGATGCGAAGAGTTACAAGTGATTTCAATGCTGGTTTGGGGTTGGTGGTGGTGGTATTGAATGACTAGCACCAGTACAGGTTAATGACGGTTGGACTTGAGTCCATCGATAACTTGCGTCGTGAATAGGTACGTCACGCTCTATTCTATGCAGGATTGAGACAAATTCTGTTTTTTGCTTCCACACGAACCATCCTCCTCCTGATCTCGATCGCTGGGTTTTTCTTTGTTTCTAGATCACAGTTGCCCATGTTACAGGGCTGGTGATTTTCTTTGTAGTGGGTTCTTATAAGTCGACTACAACAATGGCATTCTCTCAAAAATTGTAGTGATTCGACTTTCTAGTCCTTTGTTCTTTTTAGAAAGATGTCTCCAGGAACCTAGCCTACCCTATTGCACAGACAGCCTCAACCAGTGATCGTCTCCAACGATAACCAATCGAGCAATCCAGAGGGAGCGCCACATCATGAACCGAACCGCCGTGCCCGCTACTAATCTCGACAACTTCTCCATCGGCAGCTGCATTTCCGGCCAGGAGTTCCCTACCCTATCTTGTCTTCCAGCTCTGTGGCTCGCATTCTTCGCAGCTTGCGTCTTTGCAGCGCTCGGCTTCGGACTAATCTGGATCATGAAGCTGAGAAGATGCTACCGGATGTCGAAGGGAAAGAGAGATGTGTATTTCAACGAGTTTGAGTTTTCTGCGAGACACCACCAAGGAGGAAACTTGGGAGCTGGTACTTCTAGTATAGTGATGAGGGAGGAGTGGGTGGATATCGAGCAAAGGGCACAGCTGTACAGCCCAAATCCCCTGGTAGCTGCTTTCCGAGCGAAGGAGACTCCCAAATCAATGTTCGCGAAGAGGGAGGCTGAAGAAGAGCGTGTCGTGTCACCGGAGGTATCTAATAAAGACAGCTCTCCGCTTGCTGTTCCTCCAGACTGGTTCCGCGAGCTCGGCACGTCCAAGCCAGGTGGACCATCCTTGAGTGGCGGAGACGATCATGGTCGCGGTCTTATGCAGAATAGACCGCCTTCATACCCACTGACTGAAAGGATATACGGATTGTCGCGGAAGCACCATCATTACAGCATCAAAACGGGCGCAGAGCCCAGAAGACGGATATCTTTGCCCTGAGGAATAGCCTTTCGCACATATTAGCTCTAGCTATGATTATCGCGGCTTGATGAAGTACCTGGGTACTTTCTAGCATACCCATGCCTTCCGACCAAAGGCCCCTACATGTATCCGAGATGAAAATCGCTAATCTTGGTCGTCAATCCGATTATATTATACTCATGCTTCCCACAATGTGCTTTTGTTCAGACCCTCTGACAGGATACCGGCGGACCATCTGAGTTCCCTAGAAAATGGCTTGCTCCAATGATGAATACGACAGTCGGCTATATCGGCGCCTACAAGATCGAGTTGTTCTAGTGCGATACGACGAATACGCTGCAACATCATGCTAGAGTGCATGAGGCATGGTGAATCCGGACGGTTGATACCGCAGGCCGAAGTTCCCGAAAAAAGGAATTTAAGCAGGTCTAATCGAGGAGCATGTATACTCGTTTTCACCTATTAATGCAATCCACCTATCAATGCAACGCGCTAGTAATTTAGGTGCATAAATCTAGGGTTGAGACTCATAACCCCGAACTTTGCACCTAAACCACTAGCGCGTTGCATTGATAGGTGGATTGCATTAATAGGTGAAAACGAGTAACCGAGATGCTGCATTTTCCTTCTCCGGACAGATCTGGTCCTCGCAGGAAAGTCACGTCTTACTACACTACGATCTTGCATCGTGGTCAGTAGCACATGTGATAAGTATGTTATATGATCGGCATTCATTTCAAAGTGCAAGCTAAAACGGCGCAGGTCTTTGCACATTGATTGTCTGCGATATTGCGCTACGTCTTCCTACCAGGTCATGGCCATGGCAGAGCGCGTCATGTAGGTCATATCAAGCTGATGGAGGTTGTGTCTTGGTCCACCCGAGCATGCCCTGATCGAAAGCGGAAAAACAAGTTGCGGCGGTTGGCCAATTGTACGATAGGTGCCTCACCCGCTTGGGTCTATGGGCGCATGCGCTTCCTGATAGTTCAGGAACTCGGGCGGGAAACCATCAGTCCACGGGCCCCATTTGAGAAGGGCTTGGATCTCGTTTATGTCGTTCCCACGAGCTGCCCAGTGGGCAAAGTAGTGACTGCGCAGGACCTCCCACTGGTCATTGTAGCTGGCGTGCTGATCGGTATGTGGCGTCGGTGCACGAGTGAGATGGGATACTTGTAAACGTGTTCTCATCAATGCGTGGTGAACGATGAGGAGCTCTTCGTGCGTTTGTGGCGATTCGCCGCGCCAGTCGATGAAATCCTCAGCTGTCCCAGCTTGGTGCTCGTGGACCTCTTCTGGGTCTGGTTCCTGGGGCGCTTTCTTGCCCTTGCCCTTTTCCTCGTCCTCGTCCTCTGGCGTCAGAGTGCGACGACGGTATGCCTGAGGGTCTGGCCGACGAGAGACGAGTGGAGAGCGTGAGCGAGAGCGAGAGCGAGACTTCACCTTCGTGGCTCTCTTCTGCTTCCTATTTGAAGGCCCAGCTTCAACCGGCGGCTCGGTTGTGCCCTGATCATGACTTTTCTTCCGCCGACGTTCTGGGTACTTTCCTTTGTTCTTGGCCTTCATCTCTTCGATCTCGTGATCTTCTAGATCCCTGAAGCCTTCTGTCGTGTTATTCTTCAACAGATGTTCAGGAATCAGCTTGTCCAGGTATCCCTTGATAGCTTCTCGTCCCTCCCGCGGGTTCCATGACAGGCTTCCCGATCTCCATCTATATCGGGATCGCTTCATGCTCAGTCGGTTGTCACTCGTTTGTCTGTCGAGCGGCATCCGATCTCTGAGGTCCTGCAATATGATGGAGTCATTGAGCCGGCATATTGCCTCTAGTAACCATCCTTCTGTGTTAGAGGATAGGGTAAGCGGTATCTCTGGATAATCTAGGACCGGCCGATGTGGTACGGGGTCGGGTGCCAGTACTATACGACCTCGGTGACGAAGGAAACCGGGATACTGTTGCGCACTGCGCTCTTCTTCCGGCTTATCTCTTTTCTCATACTGGAATAAGATATCCGGCCTATCACACCGTTCAGGGCCCCAAGCCCTCTGGTCGGGATGATAGGATGTCTGGTCGTGAGCATCTTTACCCTGAGGTCGTGGATGGGCTGACAGACTGTCAGTGCAAGACACAAACGAATGAAGATGGTCTCACAATATCTCCCAGTCTGCCCCATGCCTTCTATAAAGTCCGTGCGGACGTCCGGAGTGAACAGCGTGGCTCGCTCTAGAGTTGATGGCAATTAGAAGCTTTCCTCTAGGCATCGATATGCTAATGATCACCACTCACCCCACGGACCACTCTTCGACTTTGCCCACCACAAGTCTCCCGTTGTACGGTCTTGATAAACGATGCCATGATATTTGGACTTTTCTGCAAAGACGGTAAGCAGCCGCTTTAATACTAGATCGTTAAGGGTCTGTTGAGGCACTGACTCTTTGGCTTTGATGGCTCTGTCTGGGGTAGCTCTTCCTGCTGCCGATCCTCTTCGACTTACAGCTATTAGCAGAAGAATCTATCATCGGCTGGGACCAAAGTTACCTTGATTTACGGCAGGTACGTCAATCTCATACTCCTGTTGCTCCACGTCTGTTCCGGGGTCACTTAAACCTATCTTCTCTTCGTCGGAAACATCTCTCTCCTGAGAATTAGCTCCAGGTCTATCTTCGATTGGGGTCTTGTTTCCACTTTGTCCTGGCTGACGAGTATTGTCCATTCTGAAAAATAAGCCAACGATTGGATGGGCAGAAAAAACAGAACGCGTATCGGCTCGTGTCAACAAGAACTACCGCCTCTCTTTCCTCGATGAGCCTCAAGCTACAATATATCAACTGTTTGGTATCGTTACAGTTTAAAGACAGTAATTGAACTTGAAGGTAGGCAAGTTACACTTGCGAGAACGTTCGTTGTGAAAGATCAATGTTGAGGTAGAATTAGCAAAGCGTGGACGATAAGAGCCGAATTTATAGGTCAAGTCAATCGGTGTTGACCAGATACACGCGTTAGACATAATAAAGCGGCGGCGAAAAAAAACTCTGAACGGATCTGCACAGTAAGTCACGCTCAATATCTCTATAGCCTCGGACTTTTTCTGCTCAACACTAGTTTCACTCTCCATTTTCCCTCCAATCTCCAGCATCCATCTATATATACATATATATAGACAGAGGCATACGATTGCGTGAATCGATGGTACGAGTGTGCCAAATATTGTAAGGATACTATTGTCACTTTGCAGTTATCAGACTAAAAAGATTTCTCATTATTGGAAGCCCTTTAGATGCGTATTAATGTTACTAAACACGCATAATCCTGAAGCGGAGTCTGTCTGATGAGCTCAAAGCAAGAACAGCACCCAAAATTTATAGAGCGTGCACGCTGCGCAACAGTGATGGCATCAGAAGCTGCTGGTAGAGAGCTAGCATTGTGAAACAGAGTTGCTGTAAGGTCAGTCTATTTGCTGAGCTTGGCTGGTGGAGTCATAAGGTCGAACAGTAAAGCACATTGAGATCTTCGGCCTTCAGCTATCCTAAGGTTGATTTGCTCAACTAGCTTTGTTCCTCGAAGTCTCTGAATTCAGAACTAGGAGTACAGTTGAAAGAAAGATGCCCTGGATATGCTTTCTTTATACGTTTCGCCGCACTGTAATTAGCCCTGCTGCCATGTGTCTATCAGTGTCATCTGCTCTGGTTGTGATCCCGGACAAAGAAAACTTGTATTGTTCGATTGAACTCACATGACGGCCGTGCGTGCCAAATTTCCGAGGCAACTGTCTGGACTGAAGCTAAAGGAGACATTCTGTTTGCCACCTTCTTTCCTCCGATACAGATTAGTCACAGGTATCAAATGACCAACGAGAAAGAAGCATCCCATAATCTATCACGGGACTCAAAAGCAATATGAATTGCTAGGGTGTTTCGGCCAGGTATAACTGCAAACAAGCGGTAGGAACCTGCGAGGAGGTCTCAAAATCAGCCCATAGTCTTTTTCCACAGTACTGATGGGCTGGAGAAGATGGACATCGTTCGACATTTCTTTGATTCGGAGACTGACTACGCTACCTGATACAATCCAAACAAACACCCTAGCACGCACAGGACTCTGTATTTCCCACGACCCACACAAACCACCGTCAATCCAAGCCCACCTCCCCTCAAACTCCCACCAATATCAAACACTACCCATCAACCTCTCCACAACCCGCATATCCACCATCACCCCCATCGCCCCACAATCCCACTCCATATTCCACACAATCTCCCCGCACGTCCAAGTCGTCAACGCCACCAGCCTCACCCCTTCGAATATCTCCTCTGCCCCATGCTCGGCAAGGAAACTCTCGAACGCCCACTGCAGATGCTCGAGCTGCTGCGTGTAGGAACATGTATCGCTTGTGATTGGGGCTGGGGTGCCTGTGAGGCGCGAGTAGTGGTGGAGGGTGGGGGCGAGGAGGAGGGTGTTGAGTGTGCGGAGGGATTGCGTTGTGGGGGGGAGGTGGAGGAAGGATTGGGGTTGGGTGGGCTCGATGGCGAAGAGGGGAGCGAACTTGCTGTCAGCCGGGTGACTTGAGCTTCCAAGAGCGGCTTGGCGACGCATCTCTGCGATATCAGCGCTCGCGGAGGGGAGATCGGCGAGGTGGGGGTTTTGCTCTGTTCCGAACATGAACATGTCAATATCCAGCAGCTCGCTGGCTGCGTATGGTACCAACGTACCTTCGTGCTCCGCTTTCGACTTCAAGTACTTTTTCTCGGCCTCCAGAAACTTAGCGTCGCGGTTCGCGTCCGAGAAATCTTTTTTCCCCTGGCGTGCCTTGTTAGGGAAATTCCCAACATTGATCATCTGCATCTTGTCGATCTCATGTTGGTGAAGACATCGAAAATTCCGCGTCGAATTGTCTTGCTTGCAGTCCTCCGGGAGAATGCTGTCCATGTACGCTTTCTTGGTTTCGCTGCCGACCTTGGGTTCCCACGTGATACAACAGGCCCAGTTGCGGAAACGGTTCATGCGCATGCTGATGGTGCCGACGCGGTATGGTTCTTGGCCGTTGACTATTTTCCCGGGCATGCGCGCCAACAGGGCTTGCACGCCGATGTGGTCGTGGTAGTTGTCCCGCATGATAGCTTCGCAGAGGAAGTCGTCGCATTTAGACGACAGGGTCAGGGGCATCTTGTAGTCCCGCACGGGCTGATGCTTGTAATCCAGCACAAGCCAGCCTTCAGTAGTGTAAAGCCAGTCTGGCTGTCTCTTCCGTCGCGGGCGATGGGGCGGTTCGTACTGGAAGAGGATGTCGGGCCAGTCGCCGCGTTGTTCGCTCCAACTCGCATGAGGCTCGTAGAAACAGGTTATGTCGTTATGCGCTCTATCTCCCTGGAGTCGAGAATGGGTATAGAGAGATGGAGGGTACTGAGCTATCCACACGTGTCGATAATCGTCGTGGTAGATCGCCAGGTAGTTCTGCCTCTCTGCCTTGTCATAGTACGTGACCAACTCGACGGGTGTGTTGAAGATTGTTGTGGCGGCGATCAGGGGCTGTCCCACGGGCGTGAGCTCCCGAGAGTGAATCCGTCGTGGTGGCATGCTGTCTTAGTCTAGGTTTGCAGCTTGTGGTTGAGGGATGGTGCCTGAAGAGCTGTATCGGAATTTCAAAGGCTTGAAGAGGCTGATTGAATGATCCAAAACCAATGAGGCCTCAGGGTGAAATATAGAGTATACCAAGTGGCAGTTGACAATGAACCCATCACTCTAGGCGAGGCCATCACCGAACAAAACCATTGTGTAATCAGGCTTCCTGCCGGGCTCGGTGACATAGAGACGTGTCCTCGAACACAATGGCATTGTCCGGCACTTGGGGTGTTGCGAGAGATCGAAGTCTTTGTTCCCTTCCGCCGTCAGTATACTGCCCTGCGTATCGGGTAGTGGAACCATGGCGTTTCTGCAACCAAAAGGAGCGAGAGTCTGCTAAACTTCGAGAGTTAATTACAAGGGTATTGCTCGGCAATCAACTGATACATCGGTGAGGGGTTTGTAGATAATGCTGGCCCGTGTCGAATGCCGCGAAGATGCAACTGTACATCCATGCTCGTGCAGGTCATTATACCACACGATTCCTTCATAAGCTCGAATGCTAGCTTTCCGCGTTCAAACAGGCATTGGTGTCGAAAGCGCTGGATGGTCGCGCATCGTTGACGCGGAAGCTTCTCTCTAACGCTTGGAGCGATGTTCTCGTACCCTCAACCATCTCGTGGTCTCCGCGGCGTATGTTATCGACTCGCTGGCTACTTCCAAGTCAGTAAAACAGCCTGAGACCGCGAACACAAATCTGCATCACTTACCGATGGTATCTCCTTACAACGAGAGACGTCGAGCTTAGGAAGTTGAGATTGTCAAGGTCTGGAAATTAAACGCAGGCGCGTAGAGCGAGTGTGGGTGGTGAACTGCCAAAACAACGCAGGAGATACCTTTATTATTAGGAAGGATAATCATCGCCCGCTGCAGCGTAAAGCGGATATAATGGGCGGATCGCATCAAACGGATAAAATACCAAATGTTAGCAATATGCGCCTATGAAATGGCCCTCCTTGTGTTAGACAAGCACCCGAGCAAGTCATCCTCCGTGATCGAGTCACTATGTCTCTGGTCGTGTCGGAGGACGGACCAGTATCCAATTCTAATCGAGTTCATCACGCACTTAGCTTGAAGTAAGATCTAGTAAACTTGGCGTCACTTTACCCTGTAGCTTTTACAGAGACGATGAGAACTTTAAGAGAGCGAGCGAATTGACTGGAACTGCTCCTGCACGCTATCGTTCATAACGGATCTTTCTAATAGTCAGTCTGACGTTCTAATGCCCACAGAGCTTTCTAGTTTATGAGTTCTGTGAAGCTGTGACGCCCTCCACCTCTTCAAGTATCCTCAATGAGGGTCTGTTCTCACATTGTGGAGCTCGGCGGTTGAGTGATCGAAACCGAGCGTAGCGAAGGATACCCTTTCAATCGGGTACAGCAGGACGCTGTGTACATGCAAAGACTCAACAATATAGACAGCCTCACCAGAATATTACAGATTACGCCCTTCGTTGCTAATCGACAAGCATGACCTAGTCGACAGATCGTTCTCTTGCCAGTACTGGCAAGTAATACGACATTGAATGCCTTCGACCTTTGTGTTGTTTTAAGCTCTGCTTACAGCGTGTCAGATGAGCCGAAACAATTCCCAACAAATCTTTTCAATTTAGCCCAGCGTCACCCTATCTTCAGGGTGTTACAGAATGAATGTGCGTACACTTAATCGATAGCCCTACTTCGGGGAACGCCCTTTCTTGACCCGCTCCTTGTCCTACATGACATATGCCTATTCTCTCAAATGCTTAGCGGCGTCCTCAAAGTAATAGATCCCAACCTTGCTGTTGTTTGCCCGGGTCCACGCCAAGTTTGGCCCATCATTGTCGCTGATGAAGGGAAGGAATTGTTCTGTTCACCCAATCGTTGTACCGTGCAGTATGGTTGGCATGGTCATAGGGTTCAACCTGAAGATATTCTGTGAGGAAAACATATCCTTGAATCTGATTTTCTTGGAGCATGCTCTGCTTCTCTGGAGCTGCAGCATTTATGATATCTAGCATGAAACTCAGGCCACGAGACATACAAGCTCCAGCAAAGGGTAGGGTACGACGATCTGTATATCAGATAAGTCCAAGCCCCGAGCTGAGAAATTAGTGCAAAAACCACTTACTGTAGAGGGGTAGAGAGCTTAGACCAGAGCCTCCGCTTGCTAGAGGATTTAAGGTCTGCTGCTGTGCTTGATACAGCTGCTGATACAGCTCAACAGCATAGTCCCGTACACAAGCTATCTCCTCGATTTCCCAGGGTTCGAATAACGCCAGGAATTGCATGCCCTCAGCTGTTGCGGTCGTCCCATATCTATTCATAGAACGCCATTTGTGCGATTCTCCAAAGCTGGAGCGACCGAATAAAACACAGAATAATTCGAAACGGTATAAGGCACGCCGAGTGCGGCGTAGTTCGCTAAGAGAGAGACGTTCATCTTCGAGCTTGATCCGTGAGAGGAAGAAGAAATCCGTCATGGATTCCACTCTTGCTTCCAGTCTAGCAAGAAGGAACAATTTCTGACGCGGTATACCTGGTAGATCCAGAAGCCCAGGAGAGCGGCAGAATCTGCGCTTCTCCATGAAACATTTGACTTCGTCTACCAAAGCATGATATCTAAGATCTCGGCGTATATCCAGAGCATTGACTAGTGCAAGTGCATCGATGATTACTTCAGAGCTAAGGCATTTTGTCAGCACGCTTCGTAGTATAGCGTAACGTTCTAGGTCGTAAGCCGAATGATATGCTGGAACTGCACGTATGAGAGCCTTCAAAGAAGCAATATCGAAGATATAGTATAGGAGGTTAAGTCGCAATTCGGTAGCGAGACCTTCGAGGGTACGTTCCTGAGGGATGAGAATGGCATTGGACATGTCCACCATAGGAAGAGCCGAGCGTATCTCGGACAGCTCAAAAGTATCTATTGGGCCTGCTGTGACTGTGCCATCTTAAGTTCTGTCTCGCGGCCCTTCAGACATATTGCCTGGCGCTTCGCACGTCTTGTTCGTTTCGTGCATATCCACGGTCGTGGAAACCTTGGTAGTAGCCAATATAGTGATGAAGAGCCTAGCGCTTGGCTAGAGGCGTTGTTAAATAAGGTATGAGTGTGGAGGCTTCCCAATTCTTGGCCTCTGCAAGAGGAGAAATGTGTGTAGAGGAAGTAAGATACACGGATTTGATATCAGCTTTTGTTTGAAGACTAGTGCGGAAGCTTGCCGAACACATGGCTGGAAATCCCTTTCAACTTGGTGTATGCACTACTCCTTTCGACTTTGGTGATTTTCCATGTACAGGAGGAGATGACTTGAGCCTTTCCATCTGTTAGCATTTCAAGAACGACGCGTCTTTGGGGAATGTCCCGCCCCAAGCGTTAGCGGTAAACATGTTGCCACGCAGACTATTGCCAGCATGTTGCAGGATCATTGCACAACGGAGCCACGAGCCCGCTCTCGACCAATCTTTGACAAGAGCAGGCTCGACAGGATGCAAAATTACCAATGTCTGGAGGTTTTGCAAAATTAACCTCCTAGAACTCAGAGAGAACCGCTTTCCCGGCGCTACGAGGGAAGCGCCCTCGCGGTCCGGCGGCTACTTTCCCCGGATGATAGATATCATGACGATTTGTTCAGCAAAGCATTCGACCGCCTCACAACCGCTATCATTCCCTTTCTTTCCTCCTCCCTCCTCAGACACCCCTCCAGAATTCTCACCATCATGTCCCTCTCCTCTCTGATCTCCAACTCCTCAGCCACCACCCCCACCGCCGTCCTCTCTGCCTACCGCGCCCTCGCCAGCACCCTAACCACTACAACCCACCAACCCTTCGTCTACCCCTACCGCGCCCTTGGCCCCCACCTCTTCGTTGCCTATCTCCTCCTCCCACCCGCTACCAAAGACAAAGGTCGTATAACGTCGTCCCCGCTCTACGCGTCCCTCGTCTACCACCTTCGCTATTCTGTGTTCCTTGTCGCCAGCGCGCTCTGCATACAAGCGATTGTGGAGTGTAGGAGCCCGTTGGTGACTGTGGGGTATGGAATTGGGATAATCAATGCGTGGAGTGTGCTTTGGATGGGGTCTTGGATGTTGTTTGGCGATGGGAGGGGAGCCAGGAGGATTGAGCGACTGCATGGGCAAGGGGATGGGGATACAATCGATGGGGACATCGGTGGGCTCGTGGAGGCAAACAACTCGAAGGGAAGCGCAGCTGAGATGGACAGAGAGGCTGGGCAGGCGCTACGGAGGCGGGGTAGAGAGGCGGAGGGTGACGCTGATGGGAACCCCAGGGGTACGGGTGAAGAAGAGAAGTCACATGGATTTGTTTGGCAAGGTCTACCACCAAGATTTCTCCATCGTGTGGATTGGGTCGCAGATTTGGTAACAAATTTCCGTGGAATACGCTGGACGCATCAGATCTCCGGCATGCCGTACCCGGACTCATCATCCCTATCAGCGTTCGTTGAGCCCATTTCTCGTCAGTCCTCGTCTCCCACGACTGCCAGACCCGGATCATCGAGACCCGACGCGTATCCAACGCGTTCGGCTCTTGTACGCTCGAGCCTTATTGCCTTCGTTGTCAATCTCATCGTCCTAGAAGTGCTCAAGTTCCTCATGCTGCGAGACCCCTATTTCTGGGGAGTCTCTGATGCCGGCCCTTCACCTTACTATTTCCCTCGGACTTCTCGTCTGGTTCTCTCGATTACAGGGGTATACTGCTCTCTCTTATCCATTTTCCTCCTTTCGCCTATCGTCTACTGTGGCTTGGCCGGAGAGAAGTACATGGGTCAGCATGCCTGGCCATGGCTCTATCCACCTTATTACGGCAGCGCGGTGGAAATCTGGAGAAAAGGCTTGGCTGGCATCTGGGGAGGGTGGTGGCATCAGCTGTTCCGACTCGGCTTTGAGCAAGCTGGCGATTTTGTGGGTCGGAACGTCGGGTGGGAGAAGCGGACTGTTAGGGGTGGTATTCTGAGGGTGGTAGTTGCGTTCATTTGCAGTGGCGGCATCCATGCTTGTGGTAGCTATACATCACTAGGCGACACCAATCCCCGGGACGCATTCATCTTCTTCGCGCTTCAGCCCATCGGCTTGATCACACAGCGGGCTGTGGCAGGCTGGATGAAGAAGAGCGGGATGAGGGATAGAATCCCGGCGTTGGTTAGAGGAGCGTGTAATATAGGCTTGGCGGTCGGCTGGTGTTGGTTGACCGGCCCGTTGATCGCTGACGATTTTGCGATGGGCGGTATATGGCTTTACGAGCCTATGCCATTCAGCTTGACGAGGGGCCTGGCGGGTGATGGGTGGTGGAAGTGGGGAGGAAGCTGGATGCGATGGCATTCTGCAAATAGATGGTGGAAGAGCGGTATCGCCATTTAATAGGTTTTGTATTCCTTGATGTGGGAGTAGCAACAACAACTATATTGCACGGCGTCGATTGAGGCCTAATGACCTTGCATGATCCGAACAGAAGGTCGCTGAGCGAGCTGATTGAACGATTAGCCTTCTCCTCCTTCTTATCCCTACCACGGCAGAAAGTGGTAGACATGACTGGCTGTTCCTCAGACATCGTCCTCATCGTCCTCGTCTTCCTCATCCGTGCTTAGTGTGGGGTCTAAGTGCACCGAAGAGTAATCGCTGTCAGTACCCGCCGTCTCTTCATTCGTTAGATCAGGCGGAAGCGCTGGAGTAGTACGCGTAATGGTGGGTGATGATGCTTCCATTGGCAGGACTTGCGCTTCTTGCACAGGTGCAGCAATGTGACTCCATATTTCAGGCCCTCCAATCAATATATCCGCCAATCGCGGACGTTTAGCATCAGACCCCGTCTGCGCAGATGGCTCGTCTTGAAGACGTTTGGCACTTGGCCATTGCACGGCAACAGGATCTCCCTGAATATGTTCATGTCCTTGAGTCTCATCGATGGGCAAAGTTACAGGCTGCGTCTCTGGCACTTCTATTATAGAAGTGTTGGCGGTTTGAGGATGAGTATAGACGGGACCCAGGGACTCATAAGATGTGGTGGCTGTTATTCCTTCCACGTCGTCTTTGCCTGCTTGCGTTGAGTCTTCAATGATAGGTTCTCTCGGGGCGATCTCAAAGTCACCAAGGCCGGTGCCGCTATATAGATGATCATAAGTCGGCTCTTCAATCTCTAAAGCCTGATCACGGACGTAGGACTGCCCAGAACCATCCTCCTTGCATTGAACGACAGGCATCCTTGGTTTCATGAGGGCCTCGACTGGGGCCGACCCAGGAAAAGCTCTAGATAGAAACGGCATAAGACTTGTCGAGGTGCGGTGATTTCGAGCTGCGGGCGGTGGGTATAAGACCCTTGCTAACAGCATATTTTCATTCCCAGTCAAAACAGCGATCCGATCCATATCGGCTCTAACAGGAGATAGAAACCTCTCGGGCAGAGATATTAATGCAATCGACAATAGTTTAGCAGCTGCTACTTGAATATTCACTGTTGATCGTGTCCAATGTGGCCGTTGTAGTCTATTTTTGGCGTTTGATTCGGCATTCGTTCCGTTATTACCGTTACTGGTCGATTTTTGCACATATTTGACTGTAGCAGAATTACCAGATCCATTGTCCTTCTCTGATTGAATTATTTCCTCGCAGCAGATGCTGAGACATTTTGCGAGGGGCGCACGTAAATTGCCGGGAAATGAGAGACCAAATCGCAATACTGACAGACGGACAATGCGATATGTTGCAATACGAAGTTCAGAGCTAGATCTCTCAACGTGAAGGACCCAAAGACACTGCTCCACTATTTCTTGATAGTATGAAGCCGCTCCCTGACCAAGACGTTGGATTAAAGATGACACGAGGTCAATAGCGGTTGCATGAATGACCGGCAGCGCATGTACAAGTCCTTCCCGCTCATCGCGACCGATCTCGGCATTGACCTGGGCTCCATTGAACGGCGGAACCATTGACAGCATCCGGTTGAAGATGTCAAGCAAAAAACCTACAGGAGTTATAACAGTGAAGTCGAATGACGTAGCTATGAAAGCCTGCAAGGTTCGTAGAAGACCCATTAGCCTCTCAATGCCGCCCTGTATGCCTGCCCAGGCTGGCAGCTCCATAGGATCGTCCTTATCACTACTGACAGTCTCCGCAGTAGATTGAAGAGTCTGCCGGGTCCTTGTTGAACCTCGGTCTTCGATGAACGCTCGAAAGACATTGTCTGCTGTACAGTGTACAGTGTCGCAAAGGAGTCGTACCGACTTAGACCAAGTATCTCCTTCTGACTTTTTGGGTGCGCAGACACTAAGCAGAACAAACGTTCGCCGAGCGCTATCCGCAAGAGTATTTGTCCAGGGTGAACTCGACTCGCTATCATGGTCTATCTGGAGTGAAGACGGTGTCGGTGCAAGCATGTGCAGGATACACGATCGGATCTGAGCTTGAAAAGGGCGAAATGATGCAGGATGGAAGGGCAGAAGCTCGTTCAGTGCCTGCAAAGTCACCAACAGTAAAGACTCGTCCGGAATGGGTCGGCCTCGTAGTAGTTTAAGGCAAGCGGTCAGGAACGCAGGAAGCACGGGAGTTGCGAGCTCTCTCACAAGGGATTGATGGCCTTGTGCGAGAAGGAAACATCTCGTCAGCGTGATTATGCAGAGCTTCTTTGTAGAAGGAGGGTCAGGTCTGCCCAGACTACCTATCATCAATCGAATCCAGGCACTCGATCCGTGCAACACCTCAACGCCTCCAGCCTCAATGATTGCTTTGATCAATACTACTGCAGCCCATCTTGCCTGTGGGCTCTTGTCCTGCAGAAGGGTCGATATTCGAGTCTTGACTCTATGGATAAGCATGCCAACATCGGACCCATCTTTCACTGCGTGAGCATCCGCATCTGATAGAACCGAGCTGCATTTTCCAATTGTGTCTGCTAGATAAGGCACAACCTGTGGTAGCTGCCAGTATGGTGTCGATGACAGGCGGTTATTGATCATTCGCAACGGCGCCGTATATTGATCCACATTCCTCGGTGCCATTATCCTCTATGACCGAGATTCGGAACAGCTTGATTCTGACGGAATCGCAATTCATTTCTTTGGGAGAGCCCTATTAAATGCTTGATGTTCCTTAGAGGGAAAGTTGCTTTCTTTTGTTGGGAAGAAGAACGACGTGGTGTGGATATCAGCAGCACTTGAGTGCATCACTATGGTAAGTGGACAAGATACTAAAGTACTGATTGATGGTGGCATGGTAAATTCCATTTCAAGCGCTAATAAGGTAGCATTAGTCTTTGTAGAACTCTGATAGACGCTTGGCAATTGCTTGGCGCGTCTATATCCAATGTCCTTACGATCTTTCCATTGCCAATCTCGCCCTCTACAAAATAGACTCGGGGTCGCAACTGCTTTGAGGTGAGCAACAGGCTCCAGTCAGATATGCTGAAGGCCACTATTCCTTCGCTCGTAGGCAAATTGTACCAACAATGTGCGTAGGAAGTGACTTATTAAAAGGACAGAGCACACAACCGGACAAAGCCCGACGCTATTTGGACCTTCTTGATGATGCTCGATGCGATGGCAGATGGCAGGAGATTCCAGAATTGGCCAGGAAGATTGAGAAACATTCTCCACGGCGAAAATGTATGTCAGCAGGATGCGCAGCAACTGGAACCTGTTCCTTCATTGCTTGCAATGCCCGCTTGCTGATATGACATGATACAGGTCTTGCACTGACAGCTCGAGCCGAATGCCAAATAGCATCGATATCTCTCAAGCGTGCTACGACTTCGTCCACGGCCAATGCAAGCAACAGCTTGTCTCACCTCATCCCTCCCCTGCTTGCGGCTATCGACAACGAAACGAACTTTGCTCAAGACCAGTTTGGAGCCAAAGTGTGTCTGGCATGGCTACATTGGACGCTTGGAGAACCAGGGCTTGCCTTATCCCGCCTCCCTACGGACCAAGCAGGCTACAACGAGCGTTTCGCGGCAACTGGCCAGGACTTGAGTGCCTCGACGCACGTGTGCATCGTCAGGGGAGCATACATACATGGTCAGCTAGCTCGCTCCGCCCCCATCGATGTAGAGGTTGATTTGCTTATAGGGTCCTCTCAGGAAATGACTGGCAACGTTCGGGCGGCATTAAACGCATACAACGCGTGGCTTTCTTACAATGCGGAAGTGCGATCTGATGACGGTACCAGCCCCGAGCAATGGATATGGACGGGAAAACTCCTTCATAAGTACTGCCTCTTGGTCGGGGAACACGTAGAATCCAAGGCCCATCGTCCCCAGGAGCTGCTATCGTCAAGCGCGCTGGTGGCCTCACCTTCAGTTCTGGTCCCGTTCAGGGCTTGGGCAAGCTTCAGCGAGTCTGAGCCGGACTATGGTGGTAGCTCCAGGCCTCAGAACGAAATGCTGACCTGTAGGCGACGGATTTGGCGAGCTTACTACAATGCCCTCTCGATCATCGTACAGCAGTTGTGTTCGACCTCAACAGATTTCATTGCCTATGGTCGCCGACTTGGATTCAGTTCCAAGGCAGCCCAAAACGAAGAGCTTAGGAAAGTTGAGACTACCTACGAAGAAATCTTGTTAAAAGAGGTTGGCTTTCCTGAAGCTAACAAGGCGAACGTGGAGGTCGAGACATGGACCGATCAGGTCATGACTAATTGGTCCATCATCAGTGCGCCGGAATCACTGGATGAAGACTTAGAGAGAGGGGGCAGAATAGGTGTGAGCGGCAGGATATTAGATGTGAGTTGTCGGCCAATGGACTTCTTCGAAGCTTTCGCCAGATAGCTAGCGCTAAAGTTTTGTTCCAGATGCTCTATCGTGCTGCTACGCGGACCTTCCACTCGACAAGGATATTGCGACATCTGTTCACTGTGCACGCGACTCTAGCTGAGTTCGACCTTGCCATAAGAGCTCTTGATTCATACGTTGAGATCGTCTCTAGAGCCAAAGCCCGCGTTGAGAAGTCCGGAGATTTAGAAATAGGGCTTGACGATGATAGTACGGTATTCATGACCATTTCTTCCGGTATCAGTATACTTTGCGTTCATGGCCGGAGATCTGAGGCTGAAAGAGCGCAAGAGTTGGCTAATCTAGCAGAGAAATGGCTCCAGAAATATCGCAAGGACACTGTCTACAAACCAGTAACAAGTGCCGATGATGTCCCCCAAGACCTCGTGGATCAGCCTAGTCAGACAAGCGCACCGATTTCAAAGACGTCGCTAGCGAGTATCCTTAGAGCCATAGGTCTTTGTCGAGCTCAATGGTCGCGATTGACTTACCAGCCTTCTGAACGATCGAACCTCCAGGCCCAGGCATTATCAAGCTTACGGAAAGCGGTCGATACTGACGTTGACAGTGGTCAGGGGATTCAAAACTTGTACACCTTGGCGTTGGCATATGCTGGGACTCGAGACATTGACGACGGAGTCGCCAGCGTGAAGTCAGCCTTGATGGAGAGCTTTACTACTGGCGACAGCTCTTTGACGCACGGTTTCCCGGAAGATCGCCGTCATTCAGCAGCGAAGCCGAGGTCTCGTGAGCGCCGACTTCGATTGAGATGCTGGCATCTGTTATCTCTCTTGCTCACTGCAAAGGATAATTTTGCAGCTGCGGTCGACTCGTGTACGGCAGCTCTTGAGCTTTATGGAGGGGACTCTGTATTGCTTGGGGATGACAGGACCCACGCCTTAAATTTAGGCTTCTGCGAGAAACGAGATATCATTGAGATCAAAATGACTCAGCTTACACTAACGGAGGTCATCGAAAGTCCAGAAGAGGCAGTCAACGCCAGCAGCGAGCTACTCGGATTGTACTCGAAACTATTCAAGTATACTCAGCACTTAGCCTCAAATACTTCGGAGATGGGTTCAGCTTCGCCGCCCGAAAGCGCAAACGGCGCTCCATGGAGTCTCCGAAGCAGCGTATTTGGTCGTGCGAAGAACTCCATCAACCGCAGATCACAGCTGGCGTTGCATAGCGGCAGCAATGGATCGGCCACATCACAGCTCTCTCCTCATGGTACTTCGACAACGCCGGCGATACAGATCACGTCCGAAGGATTTAACGATGGGCTAGCCGAAACCCCTTATCACCGTCATGGGCACCTCAGCCATACTGGGTCCAAAAAACTGCAAAAAAGTGAAAGCAGAAGGAGCCTTGCGAGCGTCCGCAAGAGTAGAGCTTCAAGCCCGACTCGGATCTTCACGGCCAAAAGCACCGACCAACCCAACACTGATACCCCAGTTCGTTCGCGACCGACAACCGCGAGTGGAGCAACTCAACGGTCTCCTGTATCTGAAATCCATCTAAACGAGGTTGGGGTAGCTGTATCGCACGACGGACCTTCTACCCGGAATGTGCCACCAGCTGGTCTCAATGGTCCCTCTTCAACTGTCAGTCCCCTTCCACCCACATCTCAAAATCAGTCACATCCACCGCCCAGTTTTCCAAAACCTCCTCCAAAACAAAACCCAAACCCGGGATCAGTCCCGTGCGAAGCTATTTACCCATCACCAGAGCCATTTTTTTCTCCAAGCGACCTCAGCCGCCATTCCCTGACTTTACTCGTCAAGATCTGGATTTTCATATCCTCCCTCTACCGCCGCGCATCCATGCTCACCGACGCCACAGCCGCCGTCTCAGAAGCAACTACCCATACCCGCACGATCGAGTCACTCGTCGTGGAGAAGCATGGTTCATCCAACGCGAGCCTTATCACCCCTACCTGGGGTGGTACCAAAGCCGTTGCAGAACTTTGGGCGGACATCTCCTGCGAGCAGGCCATGCAAGCATTAGCAAAAGCTGGGAAGCAAGACGCTGAGGAAAAATACGAGGAAGCGCTATTGTGGTGGCCCGACCACATAGCCACCACAGTAGGCCTATGTAACCTCCTCTTTGACGCCTATGAGGCTCCCCTACACGCTACATCATCAGCCTCTACGGCCCATGAATCACAATCAACCCCCATCCTCCTCTCCAGCCTTGAATTCTCTCCCCCACCAAGCGCCCCGCCCACCTCTTTCGCTTACCCAGTGTCAAAAGACGAAGAAGATACGGAGCTTCTGTCCCGTCTTGCAGCTCGGGATAGAGCATATGGCCTGCTTAGTGCGTTGACGAAAAGTGGACATGGATGGGACAGCAGTGAGGCGTGGATGGCGTTGGCGAGGGCTTATGAGCTCGGCGGGCAGGTGGATCAAGCAAAGGAGGCGTTGTGGTGGGTCGTGGAGTTGGAGGATGGAAGGGGGATTAGAGAGTGGGGGGTTGTCGGAGGGTGGTGATGCGCATGCTGAAATCAGGTCGAGATGGACAAGGTGCGAAGGGTGGGTCTGCTGAACGGAGTGTTGGGGAGGGATGATTAGCGCATGTAATCGCTGTGCGATCATGACGGCATAACAGCTGTACAGGGACCCATAGAAATCATTACCACTTTTCTCAATGCATGCTGCCTACGACGCAACAGCAATGGCAGAAGTCCGACCTAAGGTACAGTAATATGGCACGTGACTAGGGCTGCTCGGTAGAACCATGGAGTATCTTAACTGACTGTCCCTCCATACTCATCCAGCCATCCGCGATATAGCAATTCCTGGCCATCGACAGCGAAAGCATGTCCGAGAAGAAGCGCAAGAGAGAGACTACCAGCGATCGCCCCAGCAAGAAGGTCGCAAGTCCAAGCTCCACGAGGGCAGATGCTGTCAAAGTCTCCATCCTCGAGGACGCCGATTCATGGACCCCGATCCTAGGTACCCACCAGCCCCGTAATACCTGTAACCCACAATTGGAGATACTCAAGCAAACACCCTGCAGCATCCACACCAGGCCTCTCCCTCCCCTCCGCAACATCCTTCAAACCCTACACCAAGCCCCGTCCGCAAACGTCCCGCTCCGCCCCACCCACCGAGATTCTACTCCACAGCCCCGCCAATTCCAAGCTCGACTACATAGCTCACGAGGACGACACTGCTGAAGCCGGCCGGCTACTGAAACACTACATCGGGGTCCACGATCCGGAGAGGGGAGATCTGCAGCTGGTGCCTGCGCGCAAAGTCACCGTCCGCGGCACCCTGCGCTCTGCAGCTGCCCCGAAGGAAGAGGATGGATCGCAGAATGTGCTTTGCCCCTTCCCACTCCTCACATACAATAAAAGCACGTAGCTGAACACCAACAGACCCTCTCCGCCCGCTCCACCCTTGGCCTCACCTTCGGCACCAAGAAATCCCGCAAAGCCATCCTCGCCCTCACCGAAAACGCCATTTCCCCCTCAAAAGCTGCATCCAAATCCTCGTCCCAAAATAACAGCACAAAGCTCGACCCCCTCGCCAGCGCCGTCGTGGACAGCATGGCATCCACAACCGCCGATATGCCCACGCGGGAGGAGATGCAAGCGGAGATCAACCTCTCGAAACCGATCCCGCCCCCCAACCTCTCAGCCCAAAACGCAGAGGAGGTATGGACGCTAGAATCCCTAGTAGGCCTGCAGACATTGCGAAGCGTGCAAGTGAAGGAATGGATCGAGACCATCAAAAACGGCGACGAGATAACCTGCAAAAGCCGCTTCGTAGCCCACCGCATCGAGAAGCTCGTGGCTGCGAAGGACGTCAAAAGCCTACGAGGACTGCGGTATCTCCTCATTCTGATCGAATGGTACCACGCCCTCAAGAAAGGCGCGAAGGGCGTGCTGCGCGTCCCAAAAAAGGAAGACCTCCTGCAAGGCTGGCCGAGCGAGCTGGTGGACGGCGTGGGGCGGCGGTTCGCTGAGGGCGGGGAGCTGAATACATGGCACAAGCACAACTTGCTTACGCATATCCTGGCTCTGGCGCTCGTGCTCGATGGGTGCGTTACGGATACGAGGGATGTTAGGGATGATTTACGATTAGATAACAAAGAGTACGTCCCCCCGCCCTTTCGCTATTCCCCCACCTTTCGCATCCCCCCCTTCTCCCCCCCCTTTACCCTTCCCTTTCCCTTTCTCCCCCGCCCCACCTCCTTTTCCCCCACTACTTCTCCACTTCTCCCCCCCCCCCAAAACTCCCCCATTAACACCCCAAACAGGATCTCCACCCTCCACTCCGAACTCGCCTGTCCCCTTTCCGTACCCACCGAGCACGAGCTCAAGCGCCTGAAGATGTCGAAGACGGAGGCGGTGCAGAGCGGGCATCGCTTTGCCAGGCT
>JAABUS010001575.1_pt1 | contig 48570 bp, 50 predicted proteins | sample 5560161 | NCBI WGS metagenome assembly JAABUS01 (sample SAMN10711885, study PRJNA513376) | rock metagenome | isolation source: Antarctica rocks | place: Antarctica: Victoria Land, Trio Nunatak nord | collected 2016-01-04 | reverse complement strand
GGCAGTGTCATGCGGGCCGTCAAACAGCGACCACCACAGGCCGTCACCCCGGCTCCCGCCGAGTCCCAACAACGGACACCGTTCCAGCAATGCCCGCCCTTAGGAGTGTGGACCAGTGACCACCACCACCAGTGAAGCCAGCCGCTACCAACAACTGCGGGACCACCTGAACTACCTGCGGCTACCCGACGCCGCCGCCGCCCTGCCCACCGTCCTGGACCAAGCGAACGCCGAGAAACTCTCGCCCACCGCCACCCTGGAACGGCTGCTGCGCATCGAAGTGCAGGCCACCGAAGCACGCCGCCTCACCGGCCGGCTCCGGTTCGCCAACCTGCCCAGCCCCGCCACCCTGGAAGACTTCGACTACGAAGCGCAACCCGGCGTCGATCCCGCCCTCATCCGGGACCTCGCGTCCAACCGCTACCTGGAAACAGCGACGAACATCCTGCTCATCGGACCGCCCGGCGTCGGCAAAACCATGCTCGCCGTCGGTCTGGCCCGGAAAGTCGCCGAAGCCGGCCACCGCACCTACTTCACCAACGCCGCCGACCTCGCCGCCCGCTGCCACCGCGCCGCCATCGAAGGCCGCTGGGCCACCACCATGCGGTTCTACGCCGGACCCGCCTGCCTGATCATCGACGAACTCGGCTACCTACCCCTACCCGCCGAAGCCGCATCCGCGCTGTTCCAAGTGGTCAACCAGCGCTACCTGAAATCCTCGATCATCATGACCACCAACCGACCCGTGACCGAATGGGGCCAGATACTGGGCGACAACACCGTCGCAGCAGCACTACTGGACCGACTACTACACCGATCCGTGGTCATCGACATCACCGGCGACTCCTACCGCCTCCGCGACCACCAAGCCCGCACCGACAACCTCCGACGCACCACCCACACACCAGCCGCTACCCTCGACCGGTCACCAAGTGGCCAATTTCGCTGAGCGAGACTGGGGAATTCCGGTGAGCGCCATCAATGCCGAGCTAGCCGGTGCTGTGCGGTCCTTGACCGGTGGACGCATTGTCGCTTGCGGACCGTTGTTGCCTCGCCCTGACCGTGCGTAGCACGCCGCCCGAAGTACTGACTGCCGATCGTGCATGGGCCCAACTAGACCTACCGGTCCGGGTCAGACTGCTCCGATAGAGCCCACTTTACGAAAATGCCCTGCCCTTCTGCTCATGATCGCCGAACTCGCACGACCCGTTGGTCATACTCGCTGCTGTCCGGTGGCGGTCGGGTCGTACGGCGGTTTCTGCGCCCAGGCAGCCGAGGCGTGCGCTGTATGGAGCTCGGCGTCGGGCTCGTCGAGGCCAGCGAGCAGCCGCAGCAGCGTCGACTTGCCGACGCCGTTCTCGCCGATCGGCCCGATGCGCTCGCCTGACGAGGCGTACAGCGTGACGCCGTCCAGGAAACGGCGGGCCCTGACTCGGCTAGCTGTCGTTAGTGCACCCCGGCACTGACGCTGCGACCAGCGCCGGAGGCGGTGCACGGCTCACCGGGAAGATCTTGCTGGCCACCACCACCTCGCCGCGATCGGCGCTGGCCTATGCCACAGCAATGGCGGCGAGGGCCTGACCCGAGCCGTGCCCGTTTATTACAGACGCGACGGGATGTCTGCAGGCGGACCCTGCCCGCACCAACCCGGTCGCGCTCGGGTCTATCACGGCCGCCCGGGTTAAGCAGTACCGCGCCCCTCATCCGGAGGCCGACGAGAGCACAGCCGCCCTGTACCCGCTCGGACGCGTCCGCACCCGAACGAAGCCGCTGGCATCGTCGCCAAGCACCGCAACGGCGAGACCCGCACCATCCCGGTCGCCCACCAGCTGCACTACTCCCGGTTCACCGACCTCGCAGCGAGCATGTAACACCCGCCGAGAAGTGACCGGGCCGAAGGGGGAGTGAACCGAGCGTGCAGCCCCCAAAATGAGTCGACTTGCACCTGGGCAGCCCGGCGAGGCCGTTGACCCGGCCTGCGGATCTCTCGGCGCGTACTGTCCATTCGCGTGAGACAGGTCATTCCGCGCTGCACGAGTCATCTGTCGGATCCCGGGACGCGTCCCCCCCGCCAGCTGGCCCTTAACGCACCAGGACATCCGATGACGAGCGCCGAACAGGCCGTCACGTCGTGACCGGTGGAACGCCCTGGTGGGGAACAATCCTTGCTACCGCAGTGACCGCGGCCGCCGCTCTGCTGGGTACTTGGTTGGCTACCCGACGACAGGACAAACGCGCGAAGGAAGCAATGCGGTCCACTGGCCGCGAAGAGTGGTTCCGGCGTCTGCAGTGGGCCGAAGAACTCGCAGCCACCAACGACAACGATGGTCGACGTGCCACCGGCCGCGCCATCCTCACCGAACTCACCGGATCCCAGATGGCCACCGACGAGGACGTTCGGCTGATCCGGGCAATGACCGACTTCTCCGACGTTGTGAGCGCCGCGGCCGGCGTCGCTGCCGCCGACTCGGTAGAAGCGCTTGACCCCGGAGTCACCCCCACCAGTGAGTCCTTGGAAACTCTTGACGATGTAGAGGACACTGGAACCAACCCCACCACCGAGGAGCCGTCATGACGATCACCGAGCCGAACACCACGGCGACGTCGACTGCCACGAAAGTCGTCAAAGTCCCGCGCAGCGTCGTCGAGGGCGCCAAGCTACAGATGACCATCAACACGCGTCTCGGACTGCCCACCGACCCGGCGGTCGTGAAGATCGCGCAGGCCAAGCCAGCCCGATAGCGCGCACCTCGTCACAGGGTTCATACCGTCACAGGGTTCATACCTCTGTGCTCTACCAGTGATTTCGTACCGCCACCGTGTGGCTCGGTGTTGACGGGCACCGCTGACACATCCGTCCTACGACTGGGGCCTGGCAGCTGGAGATCTGCGCCGGGGGCAATCGGTCGGTCTCCGCCAAATCGTTCGGAACGTCGACGCCAGCCACTCACTCGCGCGGCGCGACCGGGCCCGGCAGCGGCGGAAGTGCTCGGACATCACCACCGCGGCGGGTTGCCGACGTGTTGGGCTCGGAGTCTGCGACGTTAGTCGCTGGCATTGTTATCAGCTACAGGGCGACGCTGGCGGTAGCCGCTGTCACCGCAGTTGCTGCGTTAGGTGGTACCGCGATCGCCACATGGCGGCAGAACCGCCGCGCCGGCCGCGAGGAATGGTTCCGTCGGCTCCAGTGGGCCGAACAACTTGCCGCGGATCCGAACGTCGACCGCCGCGCGCGGCCGCGCAGCGATGAACGCCCTCGCCGACTCAAGGCTCGCCGCACCCGAAGACCTGGACTTCATCGCCAGCATCACCGCCCTGGACAACGTGCACGCACTCGAAGAAGCGCTGACTGCCGAAACGGTGGACGCCATCGACTTCATCGAGGGACCCTGAAGGCAGCGACCCAGAGGAGACGCCATGACGATCACGAAGCCAGGGGTGAAGGCCTCCGTGCCGCGGAAGGCAATCCGGGTACCCCGCGACGTCATCGAGGGCGCCAAGCTCCAGGTGTCGCTGGACCGTCGCCGTGGCCGCACTACCTCCGCGATCATCCGGAAGATCGCCGAAGCGAAGCCCGCCCACTGAGGTCCCAAGCGGCTCGCGAACGCGGTGGTGGGTGACGCTTACGGTAGCTGCAGCGACCGTCGCAGCCGCCCTCGGCCTGTCGTTCAAAGGTCGTTTCAAACACTGGCCTATCGGCCAGGCTGTACTGCGGCACCGACTACGAGTGCGTGTAGGTGGATCTGCTGCCGCTGGTAGACGCTGCCGGGGTCGTAGGTGAGCTGGACTGCACCCAGGCCATCCACTGTCCGGTTGTCTTCTGCTGGCGGGACAGAAGAGTGCAGGGCACAACCGCGGTGAGATCCAGGCCTCGATGCGTGCTGGACCCGGCCTGCTGAAACGCGACGTGCAGGTCCAGCAACGCGGGCTCACCGCGTGGCCGGATGCTGCGATCCCGAGGAAAGCCCGCCGAACACCCCATCAGACTATGCGAACAGGTGTTCGACGGTGCCTGGGCTTGAGGGAGGCGGGAGACGCGTTCACGATCGGCAGACGGCGTAGAACAACCGCACTGGCGTGTCCAGTTCAGCGTTCGTCGCGAACGTGTAGAGGGTGCAGGCCAAGCACACACCCCGTACCGAAACCGCGGCACAGAATCGGAGACCGATCATGGTCACCTCCACAGATCGAGGCACAGAAGCTCTTGGCGGGTCCGACGCGATCTATTTCACAGCGCCACAGTCCTTGTACGACGAGACCGTCACTGACGAGGACGGCACCCGGTACTACACAGGCGGAGTGCGGCACTCCACGCTGTATGTGGCGCTACAGGAGTCGGCCGGCGGGCTCGTTGTGTCCCTCGAAACCAGTTTTGCAGCTGCGACTGCGGCCTCGAGGCGATTCGGTGACGAGGGATACGCGACCCGATGGGAGGTGAATCGTCAAGAGCGCTGGATCCGGTACCACCAGACGGATGTACCCGGCTCCGAACCTATCCAGCTCACCGCCGCAGACGACGGGACATTCGTGCTGCCGGTGGACGAGTTCCAACGGGCCGGCGAACACCATCTGGAAATCGCCGACTCGATCACCAACGTTCAGGGTGTTCGGGAATCGGTGCCGGCACACCCCGGTGTCAAGGTCGAACCAGCAGAGCCCGAAAGTCCTGCGGCGGCGGCGGCAACACCGTCAAGAACTGTTGCAGCAGGCGATTGAGCTCTCTTGGTCAAGTCGCGCCGACAAGGCGTTGTTCGCCGCGGTGTCGGGATGGATCGTAGGCGGTGTCGGTGGTCCAGCAGGTCCAGATCACTCGCACCCACCCGCGGGCGAGGATCCTGACGGCGTGTGGGTGTCGGGCGCCGCGTGAGCGTGCTCGTCGGTAGCAGTCGTTAGCCCAGGCGGAGGAGTGTCGGGAGTTGTCGGCGAAGCTGGTGATCGCGACGCGTGCTGGCCTGTTGGCGGTGTAGCGAAAGCCGACGGTGCGGGACTTGCCGGAGGCCTTGGTAACCGGTGCTGCACCACACAGCGCGGCGACCTGTTCGGGGTTCTGGCATCGTTCGAGCAGGGGACCGATCTCGGCGATGAGCGCGGCCAGGCTGACGTTGGCAACTCGAGGCAGGCTCTTGAGCAGCGGCGTCTTGGGGTGGGCGGCCAACGCCTCTGCCAGCGCGTCTTCGAGGTGCGCGATCTCGGTGGTGAGCAGGCTGATCTGGGCGATGGATCCGCGCACGATCGATTCGAGCACTTTGGGTGCGAGCGGGTTTGCCGTGACCGGGGCGGATCGCAGGCGCCCGACCAGCTCTGCCGGGGACTTGCCGCCCCGATAGCTGTGTCGCCGGCAGAACTGACGCATCCGCCCTTCGCCGAGAAGCGCCGCTGACTGCGGAGTCGGGTAGTCGGCCAAGAACGCCAGCGCTACCTGGGATGTCAGCTTCTGAAACACCGCCGCCGCGCCCGGCCAGTGTTCGGCGAGGATGGCCCACAACTGATTCGAGGCTGCCGTGCGGGCTTCGACCAGCGACATCCGAGCCCGAACCAGGGCGGCGAGTTCGCGGGTGGCCGCAGCGACAGGCTCGACCCTTCGAAGGCGGTGCTTGTCGGTTCGGGTAGTCGGCGAGCATGAATGCATCAGCGGCATCTGACTTCGCGCCGGCCGACCCCCACCGGGGCCGGGCCGCTTTGAAGGCTGCTGGCTGGACCATCAACACAGGATGACCAGCCCCGGCGATCAGTCCGACGACTAGACCTTCGCCGCGTTCGATCGCGACTGGAATCAGTGTCGGATCACCTAGCATTGCGAGCTCGGCGAGGACCGCTGAGAGGTCCTTCTCGGTGTGCTCGACCATCCAGGTCTTGACCACAAGACCGCCATCGTCGATGAGGCATACCCCGTGCTGAGTCGAACCCCAATCCCATCCACAGAACATCCGTTGACCTCCAGGCGAGACATCGCCGCTGGAGCCGGGCCGACCGTCGGTTCCTCATTGTTCGGCCCTCGGTGGGGCTGCTCTCTTGTGCCGATCACGCTGCCCGGCAACGACGAGGGCGACCAGCTCAAACAGGCCATCATGTGGCAAGACATCGAGGCCGTCCCTCGCCGTTCCCGACGAACAGGCCAACATGACCTGCAAGTTCAATACTCATCCAATGAGGCATTGGGCGGGCAGACGGCGGTCGACCAGATATTGCTGGACCGACAGTGTGGCCGGCCGACGGATCCGAGGGAGGCGTTCAGGACGCTCGAGTCACACAGGCATCTCGTTCGACTGCACGCCGACCAGAGCGGACACCGCCTCGACATCGCACCCGATGTGCCCGAGCAGTTTCACGACCAAGGCATCGAGCCCGCGTTCTGAACAGCAAACGCCTCCCTCGTCACCCGTGCCGACTGAAAGGGATTGCCCGCGATCGAAGGATCGCAGTGCCTCGCCGCACGAGATCAGCTGCGGCGGCTGAGCCGCTGCGTGATCATCGTCGCATCCGTGCTCCCAATCGCGGCGGCTGGCATCATCGTGCCGCTACGGCTACGCAACAACGCGGGCTGGAACATCGGCAGTGACCTGGGCTCGACCGGCATTGGCATCGTTGTGAATGGTGTGCTCACCGTCGGCGGCATCGAGCTCGCGCCCGCCGGCGACCAGGAAGCTTGACGGTCGGTGCGGGGCCGGCCGGGGTTATCCCGTGGCGACGTAGCGGTAGCCGTCGTGCGGACGAGGCACCTATTGGTGGTGGGCCCGTCGGGCCAGTGCGTCGGCGTTGAGTTCGGCTTGCAGCTGCATCCGTTCGTACTCGGCACACTGTTCGGCGTCCGCGCGGGTGCGGGCATGCCGATGGACCCGCGCGAGCCGTGCTTGACGGCACTTCCAGCCGAACACACCGAATCCGGCGAGGGCTATCCAGCCCAGCCCGGACGGCAGCGCCACGAGGAACCCTGCCAGGCACCAGGCCATCAGCCAGGCCAGGAACCGGGCGTAGCGGACTATCAGGTATCCGGCGATGAAACTGTGAACCATCAGCCTGCTCCTTTCTTTCTTCAGGTTCTCCTCTTGGGCTGCGGACTATAACCGCTAGGTCTGACATCGCCTCCTGGGCACTCGTGGTCGCCGGGAGCGGTGTCCGCTTCGCCGTCGATGACCGTCGTCAGCAAGATCCCGGCCGAACCGTCTGTCTTGCCGGGATACACGCTGAACGCGCGCCGGCGCCGACCTCAAACGACTGCACCGCTACCGGCTCCTGGTCGTAGACGAGGTCGGCTACCTGCCGTTCGATGCCGCGTCGGCGTCGCTTTTCTTCCAACTCGTCGCATCCAGATATGAGAGGGGATCATCGTGCTCGAAGGGGTCAGTTTTCGATCAGCAGCAGAGGGTAGATTGGCTCGGCGTTGACGAGGGCACCGCGGCACGAACCGTAGACCTTCGCGCGCTTCATCTGGGCGCCGCCGATCATCGTGCACGTCGTCGGTAGACATGCTGGATGGCGGCGGCGGTCTGGCGGGTGATGGTTTCTCTGGCGAGCGTGCGGCGCAGGCTGGTGGTGCTGCGGCCGAGCCGGGCGGCGATGGTGTGGTGGGTCCAGCCGGCGTCGATGAGGACGGCGACGCGGCGACGGGTTCGGGCACTCGACACGGTGACTCGCGTTGCGCTGGCTTGGTCGAGCGTGATGGCGAGGATCCGCTGTGCGGTGTCGGGGCGGATTCGTCGGGGTGGCGGTAGGGCATGGCTGGGCCGGCCGTAGATGGTTCGGCGCAGGGTGCTCCCGGCGACCTCGGCGAGCTGGCTGATCTGGTTGATACCGGCGCCGGCTGTGCGGAGTCGGGTGATGTGATCACGAACGGGCTGCGCATCGACGTAGGGCTGCCACCGCCCGTGGGCGATGGCTCGGCTGCGGCCGCGGCGTGCTTGTTGGTAAGCGCCGGTGCATTCGTCGCAGCGGCAGCGATCGGCGACGTAGGCGCTGGTGGTGCCGTGGTGGTGCCGGACTCGGGTGTGTCTGCAGTCTCGGCGGGTGCCTGCTCGTGGGCTCATGGGCTGCGATTTCTGCTGAGGGTTGACCGGCCGCGGCTTGTGGCCATGGCCGGTCAACGGCCGGATGTAGGTGGCGGCTTGCACGATTAGCGAATCGTCCGTATGATGTTGGCGCCGTGAGCACCGGCGTCCGGCGACGCGGCGGCGGCCGCGGCACCGTTCTTCGTGATGGTGACGGTGGCCAGGGCCAGTGATGCGCCAATGTGGTCGGCGATGATGTCCCGTGAGGCGCGTTCGTTGCCGTCACCGTCGCGGTAGCTCTTGATGGTGAGGGTGCCAGCGACCACGACTCGGTCGCCGCGGTGCAGGCTGTCGGCGACGTTGCCGGCGAGGCGGCGGAACGTGGCAACGTCGTAGTTGACGGCCGGACCGTCGATCCAGGTCCCGTCGCGGTTGGTGCAGCGGTCATTGGTGATGACCCGGAACCGGGCCCAGCTTTGTCCGGTGTCGGCGACGCCTGTCTCGGGGTCGGCGGCCAGGTTGCCGTCGATGACGATGTGACTCATTTGATGTGCCTTTCTGGTCGGTGATCCCCTTGGTGGGAGTCACTGGGCTGATGGGACAAGAAGATCGAGGCCGCGAGGACAGCGCCGCAGTGTTCTGATGGTACAGTGCGCGAATGGTACAGCTGTATGGGTGGGTACGGTGTCGCGATGGACACCCCGCCGCCGGTGATCGGCTTCGCCGAGCTGATCGATGTGCTGGGCGTTAGTCGTACTCGGGTGATTCAGCTGATGCGTCGCCCCGATTTCCCGACGCCCCTGGCTGTGTTGCGGATGGGGCAGGTGTGGACTTACGCCGACGTCATGGAGTTTTGCGAGCGGACCGGCCGGACCGTGCATCCAATCACCGGTGTCGGCGGATAGGTCGGGGTCGTCATGGCGGTTCCTCTCGCTGGGTGGTCTCGGCTGGTACATGTGCCGGGAGGCGGCGAGAGTGGACAGCTGGGCAGGTTTTCGCCTTGCCACCTTTTGCGAGCAATTCGGCCTGATTAGGCCGAATTGGTTGACGGGGCGTGTTCGATCCGTAGATTGTGGGCCGCGCGGGGTTGTCACCCAGGGCGGGAGCCGCTGTCACCCCTCGTCTGAGAGAGAGGTGACGCGGATGCAGCGCAGATGGATCGCCGGCGTTGTATCCAGGTGTGTTGCACATCGATGCACCCTCGCGGGCAGGGCAGACGTGGCTGGAGGGCTTACGCGTACTCGCGGGCTGATCGGCGTGGTGTGTGTAGTCGGGGTGCTCGCCGGGGGGTGCACCAGTCAGGCGGCGGCGCCGACCTCGACCAATGCATCGTCGACGTCATCGTTGGTACCTTCGAGCTCCAGTTCGGGGTCTGACACCAGCTCGCCGTCCGCCACGACCACTACCGCCTCTTCGAAGGCGGCGTCATCGACCCCAACCCTGATGCCACCAACGACGAAGTCGGCTGCACCGACGTCGAATCCGTGGCCAGCCAGCCTGAAGCCGGCCCAAGTCAAAGATGCCCGGGCGGCGATCAATGCCTATAGGGCGTACTACTCAACCATCAGCGCGGCGTACGCCGATCCGCAGAGGTCTTGGACAGCGAAGATCACGCTGCTTACGGCCGAACCAGTGCGATCGCAGCAGCTGGTTGCGTTGAACGCCACGGCGGGCAAGGGCCAAAGAATGACTGGGAAGATCGGGGTGGATCCGACTGTGACCAAAGTGGGGACAGGTGATGTGTACCTGCGGTCCTGTGTCGACACGTCGCGCACCGAGTTCACGGCCGGTGGGAAGCTGCTCAAGAAGCTCCCGGACGTCAAAGGCAGTTATTGGCGGCATCTCCAGCTGGACACAGTGACCAAGTATGCCGACGGGACCTGGCGCATCTCGGCTCTAGATGAACAGAACTGGTCCGCGAAATGTTGAGGGCGATCGCGATCAGCGTCATGCTCGCGGCTGGGTTGCTAGTCGCGCCGAGCGATGATCCCGGAGGTCAGGTCGGGGCTGCTTGCGGCCCCGGGGGCTGCTACGTCGGGGCGACGGATCCAGGAGCTCCTGCAGAGCAGGGGCCAGTCGATTCGCCCGCCGACTCTGGTCATGACAGCGGGCGCACTCACGTTAGCGGTAGCGGTACCGAAGGCAAAAACAACGCAGTCGACCACAGCAGTGACGGCGGACATAGCAACAACGCGCCGCCGCCGGACCCACACTGGCGGACGAGCGGCCTGCCATGTCAGGTAGTGGAGGCCAGCCCGCCTCCAGCCGTGGGTTCAGCAGTCTGGGAAGGTCACACTGCCTCCGAAGGCCGGATCGTTCAGCGCATGTGCAATCCAGGTGGTGGACAGCAGCAGATCGCCGCTGGCGGGCCGTATTTCGAAGGTAATGGGACACCACCCCCACAACAGCCCGTCGCTCCGGGCAATCCGGCCGCGCCGCCCCCTCCGCCGCCGATCAATCCACAGGTGCTGGCTCAGCAGGCGATGGCTCAGCTGCAGATCCCCGCTCCTGACATCCGTTTCGGCCCTGATCCGGATCGGATCGCGGTGAACTTCTGGACCTCGCTGTGGGTGGCGAACGCGACCCCGCCGCCGCCGAAAACCATTACGGCCGGGCAGGTCTCAGTAACCGCGACGGTCAAGTTGACCTCGGTGTCCTGGGCTCCCGGCGAGGTAGACCCTGCGAACGGACAGGGTGTGGGCTCGATGGAATGCGCGAGCGCGGGTACCGCACCGACTGCTGGTGCTGATCCGCAAGTACAGCCGGCGTGTGGCTACAAATATCACTGGCGATCATTGCCGTCGCGGACCAGCGGGTCCGGCACGTGGCAGCTTCAGGCGAGCGCCACTTGGACGATGACGTGGACAGCGACCGGTACTGCGCCGAGTCAGCCAACACAGGGGACAGCGACGACGGCCAGACGGGCCGTTTCAGCAATCAGAGTCGGTGAGTGGCGTACTGCCGGCGGATATGGGGGCTGATGGTGACGACGGTGAGCAGGGCTGAGAAGAAGTCGCAGGGGTCGACGACGCCGGGAGATCGACCGGCAACGGGCCCGGGTTCGATTCCGCCAGCACCGCAGCTGGCAACGCCGAAGCGGCGCCCGCGGCGACTGTTGATCGCCGCGGGTGTGGTGATCGTGGTGGTGTGTGGTCTGGCGACGTACTGGCTACTACAGCGCTCCGCTGACCGGGTCGAGGTGATCGGCGTCGCCGGCGATGTGGCAGTGGGCGAGCAGATCCAGGCGAATGATCTGGTGCGGGTGCAGATCGTGGCGGACCCGGCGCTGTCGCCGATGTCGTGGTCTCAGGCGTCGATAGTGATAGGTGAATATGCAGCCGTGGATCTGCGTTCCGGGACTTTGTTGACCGCGGACTCCGTCACGACAGCACGGGTGCCGCCGCCTGGCAAGGCGCTGGTAGGGGTGTCGGTGAAGGCCGGCCAGATGCCGTCCAGCGCATTGGGTGCGGGTGACAAGGTGCAGCTGGTGACGGTAGCGCCCACGTCGGACAGCTCGACGAAGGTGCCGGCGCCAGTGAACGCCACCGTGTACCGCATAGGCGGTGCCGCATCCGGCGGTTTCTATCCCATCGATGTGATTGTGGCGCAAGGGGATGCGGCACGGATCGCGTCCGATGCTGCGGCCGGCCGCATCGTGATCGTGCTGCTCCCGAGGGGGTGATGGCTGCCATGACCAGGACTGATCAGGTTGCGGCACCGATCCGCCTCGACCCGGCTCTTCCTGCCGTCGCTGCTGACCGGCGGGGGTCGCGGATCCGCTGGGAGTGCAGCGATGTGCACTGGCGGCTCGCGGCTGAGCTGATCGTCTTCCAGATGCGCACGGCCGACCTCGACGATCGGGGCGCATCATGCTGATTGCTTTGGTGTCAGGGAAGGGATCTCCGGGGACGTCGACGACGGCGTTGGCGTTGACGTTGGCGTGGCCGCGGCCGGCGTTGCTGGTCGAGTGTGACCCGCGTGGCGGTGATCTGATGTGGGGCTACGGGCAGGGCCGTCACGCTGATGGTCGTGGGCTGTTGAATCTGCAGATCGCTGCACGCCGCGAGACGATGACGTCTGCCTTGTGGTCGACGACCGTTGAACTGGGTGAAAGCCGTTGGGCGTTGCCGGGTTTGGAAGAGCCGAAGCAGGCAGGCTCGATTGAGTGGGCGTCGCTGGGCCGGGCGTTGACGGCTCAGGCCGAGGTCGACGTGATCGCGGACTGCGGGGTGGTGCCTGCGCTGCGGGCACCGTCGCCGGTGTGGACGGCCGCGGACATGGTGGTGCTGGTGATGGGGTCGTCGCTGCGCGGTACCCGTGCCGCCGTGAATGCTGCGGGGCTGCTGCGATCGGAGTTGATGTCGACCGGGCTGGGCGCCGACCGGCTGGTGTCGTCGGTGGTTGGCCCTGGTCGCCCTTACCCGTTGGGTAATGTGCGGGCGGCGATGGCTGAGGCCGCTCCGGTGGTGGGCGAGATGTCGTGGGATCCGGCGGCCGCAGCAACCCTGTCCGAAGGTACGCCTGCTGCTGGGCGGAAATTGAAGCGGTTCCTTGCCGCGGCAACGGATCTGGGAAACGCGATCGGCGCCAAGGCCATGTCTATGCCGGCTCAAACCGGCGAGTTCTACGCCGAGCCGAGTGTGCTGGGTTCCGCGCCACGGCACAGCTCGGACACGACCGCGCCCGGGCCAGTGTCTGCGTCGAATCCTGCCGGATCGCGGCCGCCGTGGGCCCCGCCGGCGCGCGTTGGTGAGTGGGGTGGCGAGCAGTCATGAGTGATGACATGTGGACGGTATCCGCGTCATCGTCGGGCTTCGCCGATGCCGGTGAGTGGAGGAGCGGTGTCGAGGAGGCTGTCCCGATCGACTACGCGCTCGTCGGCCGGATCCAGTCAGAAGTCAACCGGGCGTTGGATGAGCGCGCCCGCACGGCCAGTACGGCGTTCTCCCCGGCCGAGCAGCGTCAGCTGGCAGGCCAGCTGGTCAGCGAGTATCTGGAGTCGCAGATGCTGTCCTCGGCCGAAGAGGGCCTGGAGCTGCTGGACGCAGTGCAGGAGCGGGCATTGCGGGATGCCGTACTGGCACAGATGTTTGGTCTCGGCCGGCTGGAACAGCTGCTGTTGGAGACCGAGGTCGAGGACATCCGCATCCCTGGCTCGGGTCCGGTTTTGGTGAAGTTGGCTTCGGGCAAGCGAGAGATACGCGACCCGGTTGCCGAGTCGGTCAGTGATCTGATGGCGCAGCTCGATGCGATCGCCACGCACCACGGGCAGAACGCCCGGTCGGTGACGTCGGCTCGTCCGTGGTTGGACCTGCGCCTGCCGGGACAGCATCGTCTTGCCGGCGTCTGGGAGATCACCCCGAAGCCCTATGTGACGATCCGCCGGCACCGGTATGTGGACATCAAGCTGGACGACTTGGTCGAGATGGGGGAGCTGTCCCCGGCGATGGCTGCCTTCTTGAATGCAGCAGTCATCGCGCGCAGGTCGATTCTGGTGGTGGGTGGTCAGTCCAGCGGCAAGACCACGCTGCTGCGCGCACTGTGCCAGTGCCTACCTCCGACGGAGAGCTTCGCGACGCTCGAAACTGAATATGAGCTGCTGCTGCATGAGATCTCGCCGGACCGGTTCCCGTGGTTGATCCCGTACGAAGCCAGGGAAGGCATGGGCGAGATTGGCCTGGACGGTCGACCCGCAGGGGAGGTCACCCTGGCAGACATCTTCCCGACGTCGCTGCGGCATTCGCTGGACCGGATGGTTGTCGGCGAGGTCCGCGGCCCTGAGGTCACCTCGCTGCTTTCGGCGATGTCGCGTGGCTACAAGGGGTCGATGGGTACCTTCCACGCCGATTCCGCCGAGGGTGCTGTGACCGCGCTGGCCACTCTTCTATCGGAGTTCAAGACCAACTGGAGCTACGCGGCGTCGATCTTCCAGATCGCCGAGGCGGTCGATTTGATCGTGTACATCGACAAGGAGCCAACTAGGAGCGGCGCAGACATCCGGTACATCTCACACATCATCGAGATCACCAGCGTCGCGGAAAACGGTCAAGCAACGGTCAACCCGATCTTCGAGCCGTTGGAAGGCCGCGCCGAGGTGGATCCCCGCGGATATGCGGCAAACCAACCGGGTGACCCGCGTTGGGGTCGCCGCGCCGGCCTGGATCCGGCTTGGCTGGAACCTGAGCACTCCCTGTGGCCCAAGGAGTTCCCCGAACGAGCAGGGTGGGCCTGATGTCGACGTTCGCGACGTTGGTCGCGGCGTGTGTTACTGCAGGGGTCGCTGGCCTGCTCATGATCGGCGTGGGCTGGTACGGACGGGAGCACCAGCAGTCGCCGTTCCGGACGAAGGTTCGGGCCTCGGGTGCATTGACCGCGTCGCGGCAGCGAGTCGGAAAGATCGTCATGGCGTGCGCGGCCGGTGTGGTGGTGTGGTTGCTGTCCGGTTGGCCGGTCGCGGCGGTGTTGACGGTGGCGGGAGTCCTCGGGGTGCCGTATTTCTTCGGTGCCGCGAAGGTCGTCAAACGTCGTATCGAGCGGTTGGAGGCGCTGGATGAGTGGACGCGCCGGCTGGCGGACTCGATCTCGTCCGGGGCGGCCGCGGTGCCGGCGCTGGTGCGGTCCGCCGAGCATGCCCCGGGACCCATCTCGCGTGAAGTGACAGCGTTGGCCAACTCGCTGGCCACCCCGCGGCTGGATCGGCGGGTGGCGCTGCGGACGTTCGCCGACGAGATCGACGACTCGTTGGGCGACATGATTGCCCTGTCGCTGGAGATCGCGGTGTCGGCGCAGACGTCGCAACGTGTGCCGGATGTGCTGCGGACGATGGCCGAGGGAGTGTCTGAGGAAGTTAAGGCGCGCCGGTCGATTGAGGCGGGCCGGGCCGGCCCCCGTAACGAGGCGAAGCTGATAGTCATCGTCCAGATCGCTTTCGTGGTCTTGGTTTCGCTGGCCACCTCCTACACCAAGGAGTACTCGACGTTGTTGGGCCAGCTGGTGATGGCTGCGCTCGGCCTGGTGGTCATCGCCGCTCTGTGGATGCTGCGCCGGTTCTCCACCGGGACATTGCCGCCGCGGATCCTTCAGGAGAGCCAGTCATGAACCCGGTTCTGATTGAGCTGCTGCTGGCCGGCGCCGGTGTGGGTGCCGGGCTGTGGATGCTGCTGTTAGTGGCGGTTCCCGAACGCACGGATCTGGTGACGGCACTGCAGCGACCCCGCCGCATTGTGAGCCTGCAACCGCTGTTGATTGAGGAAACCGGACCCGGCAAAGGTCTTGCGGGCCTGCAGGAACGGGTAGAGCGCCGGCTGGCCCGCTTGCAGCTGAACACTCCTGACCGGGATCTGGCAGTGGCCGGGATCTCCCGCGGCCGGTTCCTGCTGATCAGGGTGGCCGCAGTGCTGGGAGCGTTGTTGTGCGGCCAGGTCTATTCGCTGGTGCTGTTGGCTTTCGGGCTAGGCATCCCGATCGCGATCCCGCAGCTGGTGTTCGTCATTGTGGCGGTGGTGGCGTGGTTCTCGGTGGGCCTGTGGGTGCGCGAGCTGGCCGCCAATCGGCGCCGGGAAATGCGGTACGCGCTGGTGTCATATCTGACGTTGGTGGCGCTGCACCGGGCAGCTGGCTTGGCGATGGGGGCGGCGCTTCGCACCGCTGCTGCCTCCTCCTCGTCACGGACGTTCCGGCGGATCCGGGACCGCATCGACCGATCGGCCCGGGCAGGGGAGTCCGCCTGGGTCGGGCTGGCCGACCTGGCGTCCGAGCTGGGAATCGATGAGCTGTCTGACATTGCCGCGATCGCTGACACCGCCGGCACGCAGGGCGCCGGCGTGTACATGACGCTGATGGCGCGGGCATCGAGTCTGCGCCGCGAGCTGCAGAAGGCGGAGGAGACGTTGGCGGCGCAGTCGTCGACGAAGCTGGCGATCCCGCGAGTGCTGCTGGCGTTCGCGACTTTCGCTTTCTTGCTGTTCCCTGCGTTGATGTCGTTGGCCAGCGCATGAGAAATGGGGTGATCGGTTCGTGAGTTTGGTGGTTCGACATGTCGGCAAAGTGGCTGTGACGGAAGGGGATTCGAGATGATCGCAGAACTTCGAACGATGGTGTGGATGGTGGCGGGTGTGCTGGGCGAAAAGGTCAGCAGGCTGCGCCGCGAGGGTGAGCGAGGCGACGGTGGTGGCCACGGGCTGACGGTGGTTCTGCTCGCTGTCGCCGGCGTCGTTGTCGTTGGCGTGGTGGCCGCCGCCATTATCGCGGCCGTGAACAACAAGACCGGCGGTCTGGACCCCAGCCAGAAGCCCTGACCAGGCGCCCCTTCACGGTGAAGATCTTCGACAGGCGGAACCAGGATCGTCCCTACCCGGACCGATCCCGGCTCGTGCACGCCGCAAGGTCTGATCGTGGTGATGGCGGCGGGAACGCGCTGACCTGGCTGTTGTTGTTCCCGGTGGTGCTGCTGATCTTGTGGCTTGGTGTTCAAGTCGGCATGTCTCACTACGGGGAGAGCATGGCGGCGGCGGCTGCGCAGGCGGGGGTGCGGGCGGCGATGTCCGCCCCCGGTGACCCATCGCGGGCCGACCCGGAAGTGCACCGGTTCCTGCAGGAGCAGGACGCCGAGAGCGATGTGCAAGGCGCGCAAGTCCATGTGGACACCGCCGGTGACACGGTCACGGTCACGGTGACTGGTACGTCGATGTCAGTGGTTCCTGGGCTCCAGTGGTCGGTGTCGGGTTCTGCGTCGGGACAGCTTGAGCGCCTGGGTGGTCGCGGATGATTTGCCGGGCATGGCGGTGGTGGCGCGGTGAGCGCGGCTCTGCCGGCGGTGATGCGCTGGAGCTGGTGATCGCAGCTCCGGTGCTGTTGCTGCTCATTCTGGTGATCGTGCCCTTCGGGCGCGTCGCCGCCGCTAACAGCAAAGTAGAAGCGGCTGCAGGCTCGGCTGCGCGGGCTGCTTCGAAGCAGCACGACACCACGACCGCGAACGCTGCCGCCCGCTCGCAGGCCTCGGAATCCCTCGCCGGTGCGGGGATTTCCTGCAGCACCCTGACGGTTGACGTCGACGCATCGGCGTTCAACCTGCCGATCGGCCAGCCAGGCTCGGTGACGGTAGTGGTGCATTGCACGGTGTCGTTGTCGGATGTGGCGCTGCCGGGTATCCCCGGGTCGGTGACGGTGACGGAGCAAGCGTCATCACCGCTGGATCTGTATCAGGAGCGAGCGTGAAGCGGCCGGCGGCGCAGCCACAAACAGAGGTAGCTGGCTGGGTCGAGACCGTGGGCGAGTTGGCTCGAATCGCCGGCCGGCGGGCCCGGCGCTTCGGCCTGGCCCCACGTTTCGGCGGCGGCACCGGGATGCGGCTGCTGCGCGGTTGGGTGGTTGCGGCAATGTGGCCGCTTGCCCTGATCTCCGCGTGTGCAGATGCCGCGCATGTGCGCACCCTGGGCGGCGCATCGGCGACGGTCAAGGCCGCGGCACCCGCCGGCCGACGGCTGTGGCGGTTCGCGGCCGCGGCTGTGGGTGTGGCCGTGCTGTGGATCGCCGTGGTGATCAGCTGCGCGGTGGGTGGGCTGCTGGCCGGTAGCGGTGTGGTTCGAATCGTGTGTGCGGCTGCGGTTCTGGTGCTGTTCGCGCCGCCTGCGATTGCTGCTGTCGTGCAGACCGTGCGGTCGCGGAGGGAGCCCGAGAGGACTCTGCGGAATCTGGATGCGCGACGGGATGCGCTCGCCGGTGAGGGCGCCGGCTACACCGTGTCGGAGGTACTGGCCGCGCACGATCACACCGGTGAGGGGACCGCGTTGATGGCGGCGCTGAAACGGCAATGGTCGGACGAGGCAGCTGTGGTGGTGCTGTATCCGGCGACTGAGTCGCTGGCCGGCTATTACGTCCGACTCGGCGCCGTCCGCGACCAGAACGCTGACCGTCGGATGCTGTTCGACTACCGGCCGGGGGCATCGATATGAGGAACAAACTGACCCAGCTGCGGCGCCGGCTGGTGACGCTGCGCCGTAGCGATGAAGGCTCCGGCGGCGGTTTGAGTCTGGTGATCTTGCTGATCGCAGTCGTGGTGTTCGTCGTGTTCGGCCTGGTCGTCGATGGTGGGGTTCGCGCATCAGCGATCGATCGAGCTAATCGGGTGGCCATGGAGGCTGCTCGGGCCGGAGCTCAGGCCATCACCGAACCTGGTACCGGGGGTGTGTCGGTGGATCAGGTAGTGCAGCAATACCTTGCGACAGAGGGCGTTTCCGGACGTTCGTCGGTGACCGGTGACCGCGTTGACGTCACGGTGGACTTTTCGGAGCCGACGAAGATCCTCGGCGTCATCGGTCTGACCAAACTGCCGGTGCACGGCTCGGGTTTCGCCTACGCCATCTATGACGCGGGAGGAGCCGGATGATCACCGAGAAGATCCGCCGGCGGGCCGGCGAGACACAGGTCGGCTTCGTTCTGGGCGGCGCGGCTGTGGCCGGTACGGCGCTGTTGTTCTATCGATTCCCGGTGACGATCGCAATGCCACTGACGGTGGTGCTGTTGGTGGCGACCGTCGCGGCCATCGAGGACGTGCGGACGCATCGACTTCGCAACCTCTACACCGGGGCGATCGCTGCAGCCGGTGTGACGGCGGCGGTGGTGTACCAGGTGACTGGTTGGCGGCACGGGCTGTGGCCGGCGTTGCTGGCCGGCGCGGCCTGGTTCCTCGTGTTGCTGATCGAAGCTTTGCCGGAAGACTCGTTGAGCGCCGGCGATGTGAAACTAGCTGGCGCACTGGGCATCTGGATGGGCTGGATCGGCTGGCCGGCCGCCTTCTTTGGTCTGCTTTTGGTGCACGTTGCGATGGCCCTGGTGTTGCTGTCGGCGCGAATCAGAGGCGTTCCGAGGACCCCGTTGGGCCCGGCGATCGTGGCCGGTGTGTTGGTGACGCTGTTGATCGTCGGCGGATAACCAGGAGACGAAGATGATCAGACGAATGGTCAAGTCATTGGCGGCGCTGGTGGTGCTGTTGGCGCTGCTGGTGGGCGCGCCGATCGCCTTGTGGACCTTCGGTCGGTCGCTGTTGCCGACCAAGGTCCCCAGCTGGTCAGCGGTGTGGGATGCCCTGTGGAGCCGCGACGACGGCACCCTGTTCCTGAGCGTCCTGCTGATCGTGGGTGTCGTCGCCTGGCTGGTGTTCGCAGTCTGCGTCATCGTCGAGCTGGCCGCGATGCTCGCTGGCCAGCGCGGCCGCTGGCATCTCCCCGGGCTGCGGATGCCGCAGCGCGCCGTGTCAGCATTGCTGGCGATGATCTTCACCGGGTCGATGCTGACCATGAATGTCGGAACTGCGGCGGCCAGCCCGGTCCAACATCTGCCGGCAGCCGTGCACGCCTCGGGCAGCTCCCTGCAGGCTGCACACCCGCAGGGACACAACAACATTTCTGACCGGCAGTCCCAGCCGACCAAAGCGGTGTCAGGATCGCCGCGGCATGTCTCCGCTGCCCATTCCGCGAGTGGGCCAGTGTGGACGGTTCAGCGATACGACACGCTGTGGTCGATCGCTGAGAAGTCGCTGGGTGATGGGCGGTCATTCCAAACGATCGCCGAGCTGAACATCGGCGTTGCGCAGCCAGACGGGAAAACGTTGCACACCGCCGACACCTCACTAGAGGTCGGCTGGCGGCTGCGGCTACCGGCCGGTGCAAAGCTGCCCGGACACGCCCATGTCACGCCGGTGCGGCCGGCTACTTCGCAGCCGACAACAGTAACGGTCGAGCAGGGCGACACCCTGTCTCAGATCGCGCAGGATGAACTCGGTGACGCCGACGAGTATCCAGAGCTGGCGAAGGCCAATCACCTCTCTGACCCGAACCTGATCGACGTCGGTCAGACCATCATCATCCCAGCGCAAGGCCAGCCCGACACTCAGGTGCATCGCCCCACGGCAGACCCCCACCACGCCCAGGCGCCGGCCGCCCAACCAGCTCCACATCCCGCAGCCCCGCACCACCCCGTCGTCAAGCCCGCACCGAAACCCAACCCCACCGCCGAACCTGCGACACCCGGCCAACACCCTCAGGTGCCGCCACGACATACCCAGACCCCTGCCCCCACCCCGGGTGCATCCCCTCGCGCACCCGCCGGGCGGGCACAGGAAGATGCCGGCGTCCCGGCAATGACCCCTCCCGAGGTGCCGGCATCTTCCGCCCCAACATCGGCAGAAACGATCGGGGCGCCCGCCACGCCAGCTGCGAGCACTCCGGAGATGACCGCAGCCCAAAAGACAGGGGAGCAGCAGCGTCCGCCGCATGTGCCGGGCCGGGTGCACCATCCGGCGACCGTGGTCGAGCGGCCCGCAGGCTCGGAGTCGGGTCCGGCCGCCACCGACGTCGCGGTGGTGGACCAAGCGTCGTCGTCGACGCCGGCGTTCCTAGCTGCTGGTGGCGGGGTGTTGCTGGCGTCGTTGGTCGCGGGGGCGTTGTGGTATCGGCGGCGCCGGCAGTTCCGTCATCGTCGATCTGGACACACCATCGCGCAGGCCCCGGCAGAGCTGGCGGCAACGGAGCGAGGTCTGCTGTCGGTGGCCGACCCGGAGATGGCCGACGTCGGCTGGCTGGATCGGGCGCTGCGCGGGCTGGTACACCGACGCAGCGACACAGGTGAGGGCGAGCTGCCGGATGTGACTGCGGTGCGGATGAGCGGGAACCTGCTGGAGCTTCACCTGGCTGGGCCGTCGACGGCGCCGTCGCCGTGGACCGCCAATGCGGGCGGGACGGTGTGGACGCTGCGCCGCGGCGAGAACACCGGATACCGGGCCGGGGCGCGGGCGTTTCAGTACGCGCCCTACCCGATGCTGGTATCGATCGGGCACACCCCAGACGGTGACCGGTGGCTGCTGGATCTGGAACACATGGCGGCGGTGATGCTGACCGGGGACGAGGAACGGGGGTTGAACCTGGCCCGGTTCCTGGCCGCCGAGCTGGCGCACAACACGTGGTCGGAACTGTTGCAGGTGACATTGGTCGGGTTCGGCGCGGAGATGGCGGACCTGAACGTGGAGCGGGTCACGCAGATCCCGGATGCGCAGGAGGCGATCGCCGCGGTGCGTCGGCAGGCGGAGTCGGTGCCCGACGCGGCCGCGGTCCTGGGCGAACGGGCTGGCGACAGTGGAGGCGAGCCATGGACGCCTCATGTGCTGCTGGTCGCCGGTGCCGCCGTGCGGGCCGACCGGTCCGCCGTCGACGAGCTGGTCGGGTTGCTGCGCAGTCAGTCGCATCGGTCATCGATCGCGTTGATCCTCGATGCGTCCGACTCTGACCTTGCCGGCGACGACGGGCACGACGATGAGCAGGTGTGGCGTGTTCACCTGACCACCGACGGCATCCTTGAGGTGCCGCGGCTGGGGCTGGAGTTGGTCGCCGAGCAGCTGCCCGAGCATGAGGCGCGGGATCTGGCCAGGCTGCTGGTGTTGGCGGCGCAAGTGGACGACGGCCAGCAGATGCCCGCCGCGCGGGGCGAGCAGCCGTGGGACGAGTACGCCGACGCCGCCGGGTTGCTGCGGGATCAGCATGGCCGTCCCCATCTGGACGAGGCGGCGATCCGGATCGCGGACCCGGATGAGCCGGTGGGCACATCGGTGTTGCCGTTGGCTACCGACGCCTATGTGCAGGCTGCGCCGACGACCGCCGAGGACGTGCAGACCCTGGCGCCGGAGGTCGACCCGCAGGTGTGCCAGCAGATCTTGTCGGTCAGTGACGGGTTGGATGCGGACCTGGCGGCCTGGGCGGACCTGGACTGTCCGCGGCCGAAGATTCGGGTACTGGGCCCGGTAGAGGTGCAGGCGCAGGGGAAGTTGCCAGCGGACAAGCCGCGGCGGGCCTGGAATTGTGAAGTGGTTGCCTTCCTGGCGAGCCGGCCGCAGGGGGTGACAGCAGCCGAGTTCGGCACAGCCATGTGGCCACATGACCCTGACATCGAAGGCAAGACGAAGCTGCGTCAGTCGATCTCGATCGCGCGGAAGTGGCTGGGAGTGAACCAGGAGACCGGGCGGGAACACATCCCGTCGAATCCCGGAGTCCCGGGGCAGCTGTACCGGTTGGAGGGTGCGCTCGTGGACGCCGAGCTGTTCCGCCGCCTGCGCATCCGCGGGGCCGCCCGCGGACAGGATGGCATCGCGGATCTGCAGGCCGCGTTAGGGCTGGCGTCCGGACCTCCCTTCCACCAGCTGCGGGTCGGCAGCTACAGCTGGCTGGCCGATACACCGCTGCACCATGAATACACGGCGATGATCGCCGACACCGCCCACACGGTGGCTGTCCATTTCCACGCGGTGGGTGATCCGCTGCAGGCGGCCGAGGCGGCAAAGGTCGCGCTGCTGGCGGGCGGCCCCACGGATGCGGCGCTGCTGGACCTGGTGGAGGCCTGCTACGCCATGGGCCAGGACGGCGAAGCTGCCCGATGGTTGCAGGAGCTGATGGTCAAACACAACGCCGAGGTCGAGGAGGAGTTGCCGCGCCGGACATATGACGTGCTGCTCCGCAAGGGCTGGCTGGGCAGGGCCGGCTGATCGACGTGTTCACGCTTGGGGTGACAGCAGCGGTAGTGGTGACAGCGGTCGCTGGCAGCCCGGTATTGGCGTCCTGGACGCAGGTCCTCGCCGCTGCCCCCGTGCCGTCCGGTTGGTGGATGCCACGCCGTGTCGCTCCCGCCGCCCAGTGGCTGCTGACCGCCGCCGTTGCGGTCGTCCTGAGCGTGCCCGCGGGTGGCCTGCTGCCATGGCCGGCCTGGGTGCTGTTCGCGGCAGGCGGCGCTGTACTCGCGGTCGTCGATGTAGGAACCCACCGGCTGCCGGCCAGGCTGATATACCCACTCGCCGCCGTGATCACCACAGGGCTTTTCGGGGCGAGTCTGGGTCGAAGGCACCTGGGCGGCATTGGGCCGCGCCGGTCTGGCCGGCGCAGCGGTCGGCGGCTATGGTTCCGTGCTCTGGCTGGTATGGCCAGCCGCCGTCGGGCTCGGCGACGTACGATGTTCGCCCTCGCCGCCGGGATCGCCGGCTACCCGTCGTGGATCACCGTCCTGGGCGCCGGCACCATTATCTCGCAGCATGGATTACTAGCTGAACGATGGGCGGCTGGGAAATGGCCGGCGGAATCGGCCTCAGCGTCCTCATGTTGAGCGTGCTCGCGGGATGGGGGTGCGAGCGGTTCGTCGGCAACGCGGCGGTGAGGCGGGTCGGCCGCCCGGCGGCTGGTGGCCGCCGAGGTCCGGGCTCAGCAGCCGACGTGGCGGGCTGCCGCCGACCAGTGGTGGCCAGGGTTGGCCTCGACAGCGCCCTGTTGTCGGTGCCGCCGCTGAACGCCGCGGTCGTCGTGTACCGCGGAGAGCGGCATCACCCGGCGAGCAAGGACGCGACTTCACCGTCGCCTTACCTTGCGACACAGGACTGGCCAGCCGGAACTTGGATCGAACCTTCGGGCTTCACCTAGTGGTCCGTTGCCCCGCGCGGATTGCCCTGGCATTCACGAAATCTCGTTCAAGGGGAACGGCATGCTGTTCCGGGCCCGGATCGGCCAAGCGGTATCACTCGCAGACTGCCCCGGCCCGCGCAGGGAGTGGGACTTTCTGCTCCGCCGCGGGATCTGCTGGCTGGTCCGGAACGTGGACACCGGTGTAGTGGCTAGGCGAGGGGGCAGCCGCATCTGCATCGTCGTCGACGTGGACGTTGAGGAAGCCGCCGACTGAACGCCTCTGGCGATGCCACGGGCTTGAGTGATTCCGCGGAATCACTGGTGACGGCGGTCGGGGAGTACGTCGGCCTGGGTATCGGGCTGACCTAACACCAAGGTTTCGCGCTGAACAGCGGCGGACTCGTGTTTCCGGTGGGGGTGACAGCTCTGATGTCCGCGGGCGGGGTGACTGGGGGTGACGGGGGTTTGAACAGCGCTGAGCAGCGTTGGCGGTGTCCCAATCGGATGCCGTTGGAAGGGCTGCTGTCATGTTCGTCAATACCTGTTGTGTCGAGGATTGGGCGGTACTGGTGGAGCGCCTGGACCGCCGGCGCGCGGTCCACACCTGGGGCGCTGCGGAGCGGGCGCTGTCGGCCGCCGGCGGCATTGGAGACCTGGCGGACCTGACCGGGGCGGGGGTGTCCTGTGAATCGGCGGATGCGCTGCTGGGTGCGTTGGTGCGGACCGCTGCGCGTGATGGCGGTGACGATCCGGATGCGGTGCTGGTGCTGGTGCACTTGCTCAGCAACGGGCTGCTGCGGCTGGTGCGTCGGCTTCCGGGTAGCCGCGCCGAGACTTTGCCGGTGTTGATCGGCGAGCTGGCCTGTCAGATTCGGCAGTTCCCGTGGCGCGCGAGGACCCGAAAGTTCGCTTCGAACCTGCTGCTGGACACCTACGCGGCTGCGAAGGAGTTGCGTCCCCGATCGGCCCAGGGTGATCAACCGACCGATCCTGCGGTCTTTCACCAGTGGGCGAGCGCGCCGCTGCCCGACGCCCGGATGGTCCTGTCCGAGGAACAGCTGTCGCCGGCTGCCGGTGATGAAGCCGGTGACGAACTCGTTGAGTTGCTGCTGTGGGCAGGCGACAACGGTATCGCGTCACGCGCGGATCTGATGTTGCTGACCGAGGTGTACCGCGGCCGGGGAGCACGGTGCCGGGTGGCGGCGAAGTGGGGTCTGAGCGAGCGGACCGTACGGCGGCGGCGGGACCGGACGTTGGCCGCGTTGCGTGGCGCTGCCGACCGCTATCTGGCCGAGGTGGCGTGAGCCATGGGAGCACTCCGTGCCGTCGTGTCCACTTCTGCTGGCCGGCTGGACATGTGTGTGGTGACGGATCCGCACGAAGGGACTCAACCAATGATGGCCGGTCAGCCGAATACCGCGAACGAGGTTGCTGATCTGTTCGAGGCGCTGTCGCTGGCGAACACACGGATCGCCGAAGCTCTCGATCAGTTGGTTGCGCGGCCGTACCCGGCCAGTGCAGCCACGGTGAGCGAGTTGGAACGGATGTTGGAGCGGATCCGGCCGGCTGCGGCGATGCGGGATCGGCTCGCGACGTTGAGCAGCGATGACTTGCTGGCGGGGGCCGCCGTGTGGGATCGACGCCGGCGCACGCTCCGCGCAGTTCCTGACGGGATCGAGGAGTCGGCGTGAGCGCCGGATTGCTGCCCGAGGTCGGCAGGCCCGGCCTGCCGCGGCCGGTGCAGGACGGTGGTGACGTCGATGAGACTGGTCGGCTGCTGTCTTTGGCTGAATTGCAGGATGCGCTGCGCGCTGTCTACGCGCACCGGTCCGGTGAGGTGAGAACGGTGCCCGCGGTTTCGTCTCCGGTGTGCCTGGACAAACCCGCGCAGGTGGCCCAGACAGATGACGACCTTCAGCCCGACCCCGAACAGGACAAGGACCGGTCGAGCGGTGCGGACGGTTCCAGCGCTGTGGTAACTGGGGTGCTGTTGGGTGCGGTGGCCGGCGGCACCCGCCGCGGTGGCCGCCGGGACCCGGTTCGTGCGGTAGGCAAGGGTGTTGCGCGGCTGCCGAAGGGCTTCGGCGGCGCTGCCGCCGTCGAGGTCGGGCGGCGGCTGGCGGATCCACAATGGCCGGGTTTGCGGGTGGAGTGTTTCTCGGCGGGGGCCGGCGGGGTCGGCGCCGCGACGGTCACGGTGGCCATCGCGTCGCTAGCAGCCGCCGTGCGTCCGCATCCGGTGCTCGCCGTGGAAACCGTGCGCGGCCCGTGGCGCAGCCTCTACCGCCGGGTGATCGGCACACCCCGGGGATTGTCGGCGGATGAGTGGTTGACCGCCCAGATGCAGTCCGCCGGCACGACGCAGGTCATTGACGTCGCGTCATCGACCTGCGGGCTGCGGGCTTGGGACATGGTGGTCGACCTGCCGATGTTGGCCGAGCGGGTAGTGACCTCGTCGGTGAGCTTGTTCGTCAACCGCGGCCCGCTGCCGGCCGCCAGGTGGCCGACCAGAGGCCCGTCGAGTCGGGTGCTGGTCGCCAGGGCGGACCCGGCCGGGGTAGATGCTGCGCTGGCCACCGCGAGCCAGGCCACGGCGACACCGGAGCTCATCGTGCTGGTTGATACCGGCCGGTTTGGCACCGCCCGGGTGCGCGCCGGGGTCCGGTTGGCCGGCTCGGTGGCCCCGGCGGTGCTCGTGCCCTGGTCGGCCGCCCTGCAGCGCTGTCCGTTGCCGATCGACCGGCTCGAAAAGTCCTGCGCAGCAGCGATCGCAGACGTGATGTACCAGCTCACCGATTACCAGGTCCCGCCGATCGAAGCCGGGCAACCCACGTAGCGAAGGGAACTCACGATGAGCAGATTCGTGGATGCAGTGCAGCTGGCCGTAATCCAGGCCAGAGAAGCCGCGCTGGCCGTCAAGCCTGACCCACCGACGAATGGCGGCGGCACGGGTTCAGCGGTAGCGACGAGCGGCGCGATGGACGTCGACTGGAACGTGAAACCGACTTTGCCGAAGGCCCTGGGCAAGCTCGACATGTGGTCCACCGTCGCCGGGGTGCTGATGTGGCTCGGCTACGTGGTGGGGTTCTTGGTCCTCATCGGCAGCATCATCATGTGGTCCTCCGGCGGCAAGATCTTCGGCCGGCATGTCGGTGAGGAAGCCAAAACAACGGCGGTCCGGGTGTGTGCCGGCGGGCTGTTGCTCGGCTCGGCCGGCGCCATCTGGTCCTTCGTCATTGCGGGGTAGCGGCATGGCCGATCATCCCGCTGCGCTTGTCCGGGTTCTTTGCCCACCAGATCAGGAGACTTCTGCGTCCAGGATTGCGCCAGGGCCGGTCGGCGGCCGACCGTTGTGGCCGGATTCGGCCGCCTGATGGCGTGTCTGCGGGCGATGTCCGAGACCGGATCGCCGATCGACACACCCGGGGTACCGTCCGCCGGCGGCGAGAACAGGTCGGCCCGGTGATGTCCCGAAGCCGCCTGGACTACACGCCAGTTGGTGGCCGGCTCGGTGCCAGGCTCGTTGTCCTGCTGTGCGGCGCGCTGGTCCTGCTCGGCGCCGGGGTAGCCGGCGGCTGGCTGCTGTTCGGCCGGGACGCCTCGAGTGCCGCCGCGCAGGGTTCAGGTTTGCCGGTGGTGCCGCACGGCCCGTTTCGTATTGACGGTGGCATCGGCGCCGGGTACAGCCACGATGCCAAGGGCTCGGCGGCCGCGGCGACGAATTGGGAGCACACGTTGGCGGCGGCCAGCAACGGGCTGCTCGACCCGGCCAGGATTCTGCCCGCGTTAGCGGCGGCAGCACCGTCGACGGCTGTGAGCACCGCGGTCGACGCGCTGAACCCCGCGTTGAGTGCCAACCAGATGGTGTTGATGACACCGGTCACCGTGACGGTCACCGAATACCGGCCCGCTCGGGCCGTGGTGTCGGTGTGGGCATGCACGGTAATCCGCAGTCGGCAGGTCGATACCAGGCATGGCCTGAACACCGGCGGCCTGTGCGGGACCACAGATCTGGCAATGTCATGGGAACACGACGACTGGAAGGTCGCAGACCGCGCCTGGAAACAGGGCCCGAACCTGAATGACATTCCGCCAGCCGACAGCCCCATGCCGGTTCCCGGCATGCTGACCGTCTTCGTCGGCTGACCAGGCGGGCGTGCGTGATGTTCTTCTACCGGTGCCGGCGGGTGTTCGTGGTCCTGACGATCTGCTGCGCGCTGCTGCTCAGTTCGACCAGCCTGGCACTGGCCGGGCCGACCGCCGATCAGCCGGCCAGCCCGAACGTGGCGATGAAGAACTGGCCCACCCAGCTGCGGCAACTGGTGAACGGCACCAAGGAGTTCAAGTCCGCACCGTGGTTCACCGATAAGAGCTGCAGGGACAAGGGCGGGGCCGTTGGCCTCTACATGAACACCTATTTCGACCGCGAAAAGCAGTTCACGACACGGCTGGCCATGGACACCAACCCGGCGGCGTGGGTGGTGATGGAGGCATTCCGAAAGGAGTTCAACCAGAAGCCGTTCGACGTGTTCCCTAATGGCAACGCCGCCTACGACTTGGCCCAGGATGCGTGCGCAGCGGACCTGAGACGGTGGAACGGCGAAAGCACCGATTCGGTGTGGGGTTTCAAATGGGCGGCCAAACCAGACGACGACAGCATCAAACAGATGTTCCCCGACTGCCTACGCGACACTTGGCAAATCCCGAAGTGCGTGGCAGACAGAGCGTCCGGTGCGTCCGGTGATCCGCGACTCAACCTTATCGAGCTGGTGAAGGCGAAGGGTGACAACGGCAACTGGATCAACCTGGGGGACACCTGCAAGAACGGCGACCTGTTGTGCAACCGGGCTACCTGGGCCGACTGCAGCAAGGCAGCAGCAGGCGACGACCGGGGCCGCTGTGTGAACTGGAACTTCCGAGTCTTCGTACACCTGGAGGGTTTGTCGAACTGGATCGAGTCGAACAAATCGTTCAGCGATCGCGTCGAATCAGTGTTCGCCGCGGTGGGCAAAGGCCTTTACACAGCGGGTAAGTGGGTGCTGACCGGGCTGGGCTGGGTGGTCGGCCTGCTCGGGAAGGCTATCGGCTGGCTGGCGAAGAAGGGCATGGAACAGGTCGTCGCGTTCTTCGTCGACGGAACGGTGTGGGTATGGGGCGTGTTCACCTCGTGGGTGGTGAACTTCACGACGCCCAACCTGGCCGGCGGCGGGTTCGTCACGGTCTACAACATGGTCAGCGGAATCATGTTACTGATGGCCTTCCTGCTGTGGCTGGCCGGATTCATCATCGCCTGGCGACGAGGCCAATTCGGGCGAAGCATCGTGTCCGGACTGAAGGCCATCTTCGGTGTGCAGATGATCGGTGTGGTCGCATTTCTGCTGGTCGGCTTGGCCCGGGAAGCAACCCAGTTGCTGATCGACGCCAATCAACAGACGCTGGAATCGGCAGACTTCGCCGCGTCCCTGCTGGGCGTCAATCCAGTGTTCGGGCTGATCGTGGCGATCGCCGGGTTCCTCGGGACGATCGCCGCGTTCATCCTGCTGCTGTTCAACGTCCCGATGGTGTTCGGACACACCATGTTCGGCACTGTCGCAGCCGCCGGACAAGCGAACGCGGCGACCGAAGGCTGGCTACGCAACTGGCTGTTCCGGTTCCTGTCGCTGGTCTGGACTCCGTTCTTCATGATCGCAGTGATGATCATGTGCCAGTGGCTGACCGCCTCCACAGACGCCAACACCGCACAGAACCTGGGCCAACAGATGGTCTCCGTGTTCGCCGGCGCGGTGATGATGATCGCCCTGCCATTCACCCCCAAGATCCTGCAATCGCTGATGCACGGCGCGACCACGGTCGCCCTTGGCGCCGCAGAGGCGATCGGCGCTTCCTACGGCGCGAAAGCAGCCGGCGGCGCCGCCAAGGCCGCCGGGGGCGCGGGCAGTGCCGCACTCGAGGCGGCCTCGGGCTCCGGGGCCGCGCTGGCCACGATGGCCTCGAATCTGCAAGCACTATCGAGCTGGGACAACGACTCTTGGGGCGGCGGCCAAATCGGCGGCCTCGATAGCGAAGACACCACCGCCAGCACCGGCGCTGACAGTGACACGGCTGAAGTTGGCTCCAGCGACGAGTCCGGTGTCGGCGCCCTGCCGATGGACAAGATCGGCGCAGGCCCCAGCGACACAGAAGCGGGCAGCGGTGAACCGCGGCCGGACGGCGACAGCGACGGGCGACAGGACGGCGAGCAGATCGCCGGCACCAGTGCGGTCGACGGCCAGCCTGACGGCTCCACCGAGCAGACCGACGCGGATCTTGCGGACACAGCCGAGAACCCCGACTCCGGCAGCCAGACCTCCGAGCCAAATGCTGGCGCGGCCGACAACAGTGAACGGGACGGAGCACATCGCGCTGCCGGCGCCGACGACTCAGGTGACCAGCCGCGGCCCGCACCAAGCGGCCAGCTGTCCACCGAAGCAGCTGCTGATGGCGAGAGCGCATCTGCAGCGCACCCCTCATCCTCAACCGGCGCACCCAGCCGCCCCCAGTCGGATGAGGAGCGGTTCAGCGATCACGCCCCGGAAGCGGCGGACCAGAACCCCCGGGGAGCGGCCGACCAGCCTGCACGGGTGCCCAGCCCTGCGCAGGGCGGCGGTGACACCGCAGTGACCACCCAGCAATCCGCCCCGGTCGGTGTGGTCGACCAGGCACCGGGAGAACCCGGGTGGAGCCAATGGTGGCCAGCCACCCCGCATCCCGCGCCGCCGTCCGGCGCCGACCCTGAACCGGCAACATCATCGCAGGGAAAACCACCGCCGATGTCCACCTTCGGCCACCCGCCCACACATGCACCAGGTGAAGCACCGGCGTCACCTGCGCCCGCACCCGAGGCGGTGAGCAGCGCGTCTCCACCGGCAGAACAGGAGGACACCTGGTGACGGACTCAACCGCACAGGACAAGCCGCAGCCGGCGAGCGTCACCTTTCCGCCGGCGGCCCGGGCCGGGGTGATCGGCCGGTTCGGCGGAGTCGATCTGGTGTTCTTCTCGGTTGCTTTGGTTGCGGCGTGGATCGGTCTGCATTCCATCGGTTCCGGATGGACGATCCCGATCGTCACCGCGGTGATCTGCCTGCTGGCGGTGGTGTTGCCATTGATGCCACGCGTCGGCGGCCGCCGGGCCACCGACTACATCTGGCCCGTCATCGGAGCGTTCATCGATCGGGCCACCGGACGGGGAAGCTACCGCGGGGCCGTGTACGCGCCGGCGTCCCTGGCTCACAACTGGGATCTGCCCGGTGATCTGGCCGGTTTCCGGATGATCGAGGTGTCCGCCGCCGACGGACATTCCCGGATCGCGTTGAAGTACAACAAGCGGGAGAAGGTCGCGCTGGCGACCGCGCTGACCTTCGGCGGCACCCTGGTCACCAAGGATGAGGCCGACCGTGCCCTAGCCTTGGCGGGCTGGGAATCGGTGATGACCCTGCTGGCCGGCAAAGAGGCCGGTATCCGCCGGTTCCAGTTGCTCGCGCGGGCCACGACCGACACGTCCAATCTGGCGGCCCGCCATCTCAGGGACAAGGCGGTGGTCCGCTCCGGGCTGGTGTGGCAGAACGCGCAAGCCCTGGTGACCGGTCCGGCGGCCAACGCGCCACGGCACGAGGTGTATGTCGTGCTGGAGTACGACCTGACCACGATGAGCGAAGAGCTCGACAAAATCGACTCGAAATGGGGGGACCAGGCGATCGGCGCGGTCATCCGCGACCGGCTCGCCGAGGTCGAACATGCGCTGAAAGACGAGGGCATCACCACTCGGGGCTGGCTACGGCCCGGGCAGGACGCGGCCCTGATCCACACCCAGTTCGACCCCGACTCGGTGCCGTTGCACGACATGCTCGCCGGACCCGCTGCGGACCTGGAACCCAGGATGGCCGGGCCTTCCGCGGCGGAACGCTCCTGGAAGTACTACCGCCACGACTCCGGGGTCTCACAGACGCTCTGGATCCACGAGATGCCAGGCCGGCCAGTGCATACCAGCTTCCTGGCCCCACTGCTGCAGGACAGCAGCGCCCACCACAGCATCTCGATCGTGAGCCAGCCGCTGGACGAAGCAACCGCCCAGGGCATGACCGAAAAGCAGTCGCTGCGCGCGGATCAAGCTGTGACTAGCCGCGCCAACCGCGGACTGTTCGTCTCATCCCGGGCCAAGAAGGAAGCCCAGGCGGTCAGGGCCCAGGACCAGGCCCTGGCCGACCAGGACGTGATGTTCCGCTACCTGATCTTCGTCACCGTCACCGGATCCGACGAAGCCTCCTGCCGCCGCGGCGTCCTCGCAGTCCGCCGCAGCATCCACAAGGCCAAGTGCGCGGCCGCCGTGCTTTACGGCGAACAAGACCAGGCGTTTTTTGCCGGTGCGCTGCCATTCGCGCGCGGGCTAACACCGATGAGAGGCCGAAAACGGCCATGACACAAGGAAAGTCGAACATGAACGTGAGATCCGTGCTATCTCGCCGGCGGGGCGGCATCCCAATCAGCGAAGAAGTGCAGCGACGCCTGGGGCAGAGCCAGCAACGCATCTCGGCGCGGCTGCAACAGCGGGCAGCGGCCGCCGCGGAACAAGAGGCCGCCGGGCGCCGCGACGCCACCAGCAATCCGAAGGGCGCACCCGGACGTGGTGCGGCACGAATCGGTCGGCGGATGGCGCTGCCGCCACACGTGGCCCCGTCGCGGGTAATGAAGACCCTGTATCCCTGGGTGTTGGATCCTGGGCTCGGGATACCCGGCGCATACATCGGGCCCGACCTGCATACCCGGGCGAGCTTCCTGTTCGACCCGTTCGAGCTGTACACCCGCAAGATCATCTCCGCGCCGAACATCGTCCTGGCCGGCGTCATCGGCAGCGGCAAGTCCGCGATCCAAAAGAGCCTGATTCTCCGCTGCCTGGTGTTCAAGACACGGTTCAGCTGGGTGCAGGTGAAACCGGAGTACGACCTGCTCTGCGCGGCCCTGGGTATCGAGCCGCTGCGCTGCGGACCGGGCCAGTTGGTCAGCTTCAACCCCCTCGCCGAGGTCCGCAAACATCCCGCCCAGAGCACGGCGGAATGGTTGGCGTCCAACAGAGTTCGCCGCATCTCCCTGCTCGACGGCATCCTCACCATTCAGCTCGGCCGGCCGGTGACCGAAATGGAGAAGTCCGCGCTGGGCTGGGCGCTGGACTCGGTGACCGGGGAGACCGACAGCACCAGGGGTTCACTGGCGCCGGTGTCACTGCCTACCCTGCTGGCGGCGATGGTCAACGCCCGCGCCTGGGGAGAACGCGCCCGTGAGCTGAGCATCACGCCGGACGATGCGCTGCGGCAATCGCAAGAGGCCCGGCTTGCACTGGCCGAGCTGGTCAACGGATCGCTGCGCGGCATGTTCGACTCCACCGACGCCCGGAACCGCGCCTTCGACGCGGCCGCACCGGGCACCCTGCTGGACCTGTCGGCGGTTCGCCAGAACCAGCAGCTGACGGTGCTGGCGATGGTCTGCGCTCAGTCCGCGATGGAAGCCGAGCTGATGCACCCGGACGCCGGCCACCGCATCATCGGCTACGACGAAGCGTGGATGGCCATGCGCTATCTGGCCCTGCTCCGCAGAATGCAGGAACAGTGGAAGCTCGCCCGGATGTACGGCATCACTAACCTGCTGGCCTTCCACCGCTACTCCGACATGGAGGCCGTCGGCGACCAGGGGTCGGAGGCCCGCAAGCTCGCCGAGGGACTGCTCGCCGATTCCGACATCAAGATCACCTATCGGCAGGCAGAGGCCACCGTCCCCCTGACGCGTGAGCTGATGGGCCTATCGGCCACCGAGGCGGCCCTGTTGAAGTACCTGCGGGTCGGGGTGGGGCTGTGGAAGATCGGCGCCAACAACACATATCTGGTCAAGCACCAGCTGTCACCACTGGAGCGGCCGCTGGTGGACACCGACTCCCGGATGGACGTCGTCCAGGGCGTCGACGACGTCACCGGCGAGGACTGGGACCGGATGCTCGAGCAGTGGGCAGCTGAGGCCGCTGCGGCAAGAGTGCCGACATCGTGAGCGCCACCGTCGGCCCCGGCAGAAGCACCACCGACCAGGGACGCAGTGTGCTGCGGCTACTCGGCGCCGGAGTGGTGCTCGCCGCCGTTACCCTCGGACCGGCGCTGGCCGGGCACCTGGTGTGCGCCGCGACCGGCCGGGGCTGGCCGGCCACACCCGGGATGCTGTGGTCGACCTGGATGATCTGGACCCAGTCGCCTCGGCATCCGCTGGCGGCCTGGCCGATCCAGGGTGACCCGCCCGCCACCTGGCTGTTCTGGACCACCACCGGCCTGCTGATCCTCATCGCGGCAGCCGTCGCAGCCGCTCTGACCATGCTGGCCGGGAAGATCCCCGACCCACCGCCGGCGGGACTGGCCACCGCCGCCCAGGAGCGTCAGTCGTTGACCGCCGGCGCGTTGATCAAGATGGCCCCGGAGATGCGCCCGCAGCTGACCGCCCAAGTCGCCACCCGCGACCTGCGGCCAGAGCAGCTGGGGTTTGAGCTGGGCAAATCGGCGGCCACCCGACAGCACATCTTCCGGCCGATCGAGTCATCGACGATCGTCCTGGGCCTGAGCGGATCGGGCAAGACCGCATCGGTGGTCATTCCCGCGATCCTGGACTACGACAGCAAACAAGTCGTGTCCACCACCAAGACCGACATCCTGGCCGCTACCTGGCATGCCTCCATGGAGCGCGGCGGTGTCCGCACCTACGACCCGCTAGGGCTCTCAAACAACGTGTTCCCGACTGTGCAGTACACACCGGTCGCCGGCTGCGATGACCCGGACATTGCCGAGAACCGGACTAAGGTCCTCACCTTCCGCCCGGCCGGTCCCGACCCGAACGCGCAGTTCCGCGCTGAAGGGGAACGGGTGGTGCGGGCGCTGCTGCATGCTGCGGCGCTATCGGACTCGACTGTCTCAGAACTGCTGGCCTGGGTCTACAACCCGCTGGATTCTAAGCCAGAGCAGATCATTCGGGAAAGCAGCCGCGGCTACAGCATGTTCGCCGACGAGCTCGCAGCGGTCCGCAAAAGCCCGGACAAGCAGCGGGAAGGTTCCTACCTGTCGGTGCGGGAAGCATTCAACGGCATGTCCTCGCCGCGGGTGCTTCGCACGATCGACTGGCGTCCCTCCCGCGCGTTCAACGCTGCCCGCTGGCTGATCGACGGCACCGAAAGCCTGTACCTGATGACACATCGCACGCAGGTCGCCGGCGCCACCAAGGTGGTATCGCTGATGGTCGCCGACATCCTGGACGCCGCGCGACTGCGCGCCTCAGCGAGCACCGGCGGCCGACTGGATCCGCCGCTGCCAATCGTCAACGACGAGTTCCTCAACAGCTGCCGCCTCAACGACTGGGAAACCACCCTGGCCGACTCCCGCGGCTGGGGGATACATGTCACAGCGGTCACCCAGAGCCGAGCCATGATCCGCAGCGCCTACGGCCGGGACGAAGGCGATGGGATCTGGGAGGCCGCCGGCACCAGGGTGATGGTCGGTGGAGGCACCGGCGGCGGTGACACCAAAGAGCTGGCCGAAGCGTACGGCCGACACGATGTCACCACGTTCACCAAGGACCTCCGCGGAAACGGCGGATCCATCTCCACCCGCCGGGACGACTCCCGGACCACCGCCGACATCCGGAATATGGCCGCGGGCCGGGCGATCGTGCTGGCCAGCCAAACACCACCGATCGAGGTGCGGCTGCGGCCGTGGTGGCAGCGCCCAGACGCCGACGCCATTCGCCGGGCCCGTGCCCTGTACGAGCAACACCGATCCGACGGCACCCAGCTGTCGCTCGCAGCCGTACTGGACACCACCAAATGAACAGTCAGCCGGCGGACGGCAGCGACCCCTACTCGGTGCCCACCGACGCTGACGTCACCGCTGATGAAGTGCTCGCGCACCTCGCACGGGTCGTGACCGGTGTCGTGGACGACAACAAGGCCCTCGCCGAACGCATCGAGGAGCTGGAGCAAAACGACCCGCGCATCGGCCGGCACGGCCGGCTCCGGGTCGAGCGGCTGGATGAACAGCAGGCCACCGACGTCAACGGCGAGTTGGTGCGCTGGGTGTCCTGGATGGTGACGGTCTATCGAATGCAGGATGTCGTCCCGTCGTGCTGGCAGCGACACGACGCGATCGTCGAGGAACTGGCCGCCTTCTACGCCACCTGGTTGGCCGTCTGGGACGACGACGGGCGCTACGACGGCGGCATCTCCTGGCACGAACAGCTGCACCGAGCACGAGATCGGCTGACCCGCTGGGACCAGGGCACGATCTGCGGCAAGACCTGCCGCCTGGACATCGAACTCAACGATCGGACCGCGCAGCAGTGGACAGATGACGGCGAACACTCCACCTCCGAAGACCGGGGCTATCGGCTCCGCCGCGCCAGAACCGTTGTGCCCGCACCACTTCCACCAGCACGGAAGAAGAAGCCAGCCACCACCAAGAAGACCACCAACGCGAAACCAGGAAAGGCACACCTGTGAGAGGGGATGGTTCCGCCGCCGCGACGGCGACGACGACGGCGACGACCGGGACGAGCGGTGCGGGCGGCAACGCGACAGCGACTACCGAGACCGGGAACTGCGGCACCGTTTCGAACAGGACCAGACCTATCAGGAACGGATCCACCGGGAAATCGACGACGACGACCACCTCACCAACGACCCCGACCACTACTGACTAGCTGGATACCGTTGGAGCGCCACCGATGTCACCGCGCCGAATCTTCACGATCCTCGCCGCCGGGCCGGCCGCCGTGATGGTGGTTGTGGCCATCTTGGTCGGCGCGGTCCTCGGCGATGGTGAGGCTGCGGCGCCTGCCACCGCAGCGGCCGCGGTCCACCCGCTCGCCGCGAAGATGCCTGCCGCGTTCGACGCCGGCAACATCATCAACGACGAGTTGTTTTACGACACCACCGCGATGGACGCAGCCCAGCTGGGAGCGTTCATCAATGCCCAGGGCACGGACTGCTCCGGAGCCTGGTGCTTGAAGAACCTACGGATCAATGCCTCTGCCCAGCCCGCCGACGCCCACTGCCAGGGGTATCCCGGAGCGACCGACGAGGACACCGCCGCGGTGATCGTCGCCGTGTCTGTCGCGTGCGGCATCAACCCTCAGGTCATGATCGTCACCCTGGAGAAGGAGTCCGGGCTGGTGTCGGCCGACACTCCTAGCGAGAGGCGCTGGGACGCAGCGTGGGGATGGCACTGCCCGGACACTGGGCCCGGCGGAACAGCCAACTGCGACCCGGCGCATGGCGGCTTCTTCAATCAGCTGTACGGCATGGCCAAGCAGTGGGCGCGGTATCGCAAAGACCCCGGCAAGTACAACTACCACGCCGGCCAGACCGCCAAGATCCTATGGAACGTCGAGGAAACAGGTTGTGGCGCAGGCACAGTCACTATCAAGAACACTGCTACCGCCTCGCTGTACAACTACACGCCTTACCAGCCGAACGCGGCCAGTCTTGCCGCCTATCCCGGCGAAGGGGACCGCTGCTCCAGCTACGGCAACCGCAACTTCTACTTCTTATTTGTCCGCTACTTCGGCCACAGCACAACGGAAGCAGACCCGCCTTCAGGCCAGCCCGGCGGCGGAGTCGCGGTGACACTGCCGAACAAGCCGGACGTCGTTGCGGAAGTGCGCGGCAAGACCATCACAGCGCCCACCGCCGGCGTCGCGAAGGGCATCCGCGCGGGCCTGGCCTACCTGGGCTATCCGTATGTGTGGGGAGGTGGCGGTGATGGCGCGGGACCGAACGACGGCTGCGGCCGCGGGGGAGGGTCGGAGAACTCCTGCCAAAACCTGCTCGGCTTCGACTGCTCAGGGCTCACCGCCTTTGTCCTGGTCCAGGGCGGCTACCACTCACCAGGCGGCAGCTCCGGTGAACAGCGCGCCTCCGACACCGATATCCCATACACCGACGGGCTTCCCGGCGACATCGTCGGATTCCCCGGGCACGTTGCGATCTACCTCGGAGAGATCGGCGGCACCCCGTACATCCTGCAGGCCTCGCGGGTTGGCACACCCATCCAGGTCGTCCCGCTGCGCCGCCAGGACCGCGACGCGGTCCTGCACCGGCACTGGACGCGATGATGGCCACCTGGCAGGTGATTCCGCGGAATCACCGTGTGGCCGCGGCCGCTTGGACGATGAGCTCTCTCATATTGGCTGGCTGCGGCACCAGCACACCAGGTCCGGCCGGCGATCCTCCGCCGACAGTGCGGTTGGACAGCGCGACACCACCGAGCCAGTCACCCCGCATCACCCCGACCCACGACACAACGGCCGAACCCAACGCCGACGCACCCGCCGGCGCCATCACGGTCGCCACGACGGCCCCCGTCACGACCCAGACATCCCAGGCCGCAGCGGATCCGCTGACAGTCGCTGCCGCGTTCGTCGTCGCGGTCACCGAGCAGTACACCGACTCCGACCAGAACCTGCAGCTGGCAGACTTGGCCACTCCGGAGCTGTTAGCAGCCCTGCAGCAGGCCTCCGCCCCGACCGGGCCGCTGCAACCCGTCCAGGTCTCGGCGACCATCACCAACACCGAGCTGCTCACCCGCACCGACAACAACGGCGGCGCCAATGTTCGAGTCACCTACACCGTGAAGACCATCAACACCGATCACGTGCGGACCATCACCTCCGGGCAGGCGATAAACCTGACCCTGATTCCCAGCGGCTCCGGATGGTTGGTATCCACGATCACCCCAGCAGCCGGGTAGGTATCTCTGACCCTTCGTGCCAGTGCGGTTTTTCAGGAACCGGTACGGCTCTGCTGCAGGGCTGCGAAGAGCCCGTCGCTGACTGATCCGACAGCTGTCTACCATCACTAGCGCGAATCGCTAGTAGATCAGAAGGCCACTGCAATGAGGCGCCGAACCGCCGACGCCGCGGCTGCAGGCGGCCGGCGCGCTTGCTCTCAGAACACGTCCGGTTCCGGTTGATCGGGCTCCGCTTCGTGTTCGGTATGACTGTCGTGTTCGGCCTCGCTGAGTTCGTTGCGCGGGCGGGTGCGTCGTTCTTCGGCTCGACGCGAGGCCGCTTGGCGGACGAGTGCGGCGGCGGCGGTGAGCGCTTTGCTGGGCACCTTCGAGTCCTGTTGCGGCTGTGGCTGTTCTTGTGCAGGCAGCGGCATGTGCTTTTGGACGGCGCGTAGTAGGTGGTACCAGTCGGTGTTGAGGCGGTCGCTGACTCGCTGGGTTTGCCGGAGGATCTGGTCGGGGTCCATGTCGGCGATGGCTGGTGCGACTTCTCCGGTGGCAAGGAAGCGGTGTTGCGGTGTGTCCTCGGGCCAGCGATCCAGGATCTCATCGACGACGTGGTCGGCGGCCGGCGCGGTGTTGTCGATGGCTGCGGCGAGCTGCTCGGGCCCGTCGTGCTGAAGGACTTCGGCGGGGTCCTTTCGCCCCATGCTGGAGGTCCAGGCCTGGGTGTCGGTGCGGCCGGTCGCTTCCTTGATGAGGTGGTAGGCGCGGCTGGTTGCCGCGCGGCCGGCGGTGTCGGCGTCGAATGCGGTGAGGATCGGTGTGGTTCGCTGCGCCGCGGCGCCGGTCAGGGTGCTGATCTGGTCGACGGTCAGCGCCGTGCCAAGGGGTGCGACGCCGATGGTGCGATGTCCGGTGGCCAGGGTGATCGCATCAGCGTCGAGGGGGCCTTCAGCGATGGCGAGGCGGGCGCCGGCGCGGAGCGCGGCAATATTCTCGGGGGACAGGCCGTAGGGGAGCGCGGTCTTGTTGTAGAGGTCGGTGGTTGCCGAGTTGAGGTACTTCGGGGTTCTGTCGGTCAGGGTCGCGGGGTTGGCGCGGCCGGTGAAAGCGACGACGCGGCCGTCGAGGTCGTAGATGGGCAGGATCGCTCGGTCCCGGAAGGCATCGATGAGGGTTCCGCGGCTGCTCGTCCTGGCCAGTCCCGCTGCTTTCAATTCGGTGTCGGTGTATCCGGCGTCGTGGAGGTGGTCGATCAGGTTGGTCCAGCCGGCGGGTGCGTGACCGACGAGGTCTGCGGGTAGTGCCCGGTCGGTGAAGTATTGCGGCACCCACGATCCGGCGGCCTTGGCGCGGTAGTAGTCGTGGGCGTCGGCGACGGCTTGGTAGAGCCGGCCGCGGTCTGCCGCCGCCGGGCCGGCGCCGTCTGGCGAGTAATGCTCGGACCAGGGGTCGGGTGGGAGTTGGTCAGGATCGGCAGGTTCCTCGTCGCCTGGGGGCATGTCGTGATCGCCGGCGGGGGCATTGTTCGTCTCTGGGGGTTGCGGAGCCGCCGGCGTGGCGGTGTGAAGGTCTGCCGGTGGCAGCTGATCGGGGTTGGGTGGCATTTCCTCGTTGTCGGGTGCCGGGTCCGGGTCGGACAGCACAGCGAGATGGGTGAGCAGGACCGTGGCCAGCTGCGGCCTGGTGAGGTGGTCACGTTCGCTGGCGAGCAGGGTCGCGGCGTCGGTGATCAATGTGTCGGTGGCCAGGCCGCGGCGGGCGGCGGCGTCGACCTGGATGACGATGTTGGGCCAGAGCCGGTCGGCGGTGATGGCGGTGGCGGTATCGGTGCCGAGGACGTTGGTGAGGGTGTGTGACCAGGCGGGTAGGAGGACGTGGCTGCCCGGGTGGCCGGCGGTGTCCGCGCCGAGGTGGGGGGACAGCCGCCACCACAGTGCCGCGGCCGGTGCTTCGGCCGGCAGTGGTGTGTGGTCGGTGAGCATCGTTGCGAGCAGCGCCTCCACGGGTGCGCCGGCGGTGTCGGCGATGGACAGCCGGGACGCCAGGATGGGCCAGTAGGGGTCGCGTTCGAGTTTCGCGGCAATGTCGGGGGCAAGTGCCTTCGCCCAGCGGAAGGCGGAGTCGTCGGCCGCGCCGGCGGCCGCCGCGGCGCGCTGCACGAGCGTCTGGTGCATCCGGCGGTGGGCGATGCGTGGTGGCGCTGTGCTGCCGGCGGGGGCGATGTCATTTTCGGGCACCTGATGGGCGCCGCGCCAGACTGCCAGGCCGGTGAGCAGCGCCGGGTCGCCCAGGTACGGAACGGCCCACGCGGGCGCCGTGGCCGGTGTCCAGGCCCCAGCCTCTGACCGGATGGTGGTGGCGAGCGCTTCGACGAGTTGGCTGCGGGCTGCCAGGTAGGGCCCGCAGCCGGTGTCGGCGGCCAGTTGCGGGGGGATCGCGGGCAGCCAGGGCAGCGGGCCGGCGCCGAGGGAGTGGTTTCCGCTTCGATCGAGGCGCCAGTCCAGGACGGCGGCGAGGTCGACAGTTGTGTTCAGCTCCCGGCTCGCGGCGGCGGTGGTGAGCATGTCGATGGGGTCGTTGCCCTGCAGTCGTAGGACGGCCAGGTGGGTCCGCAGCACGTCCCAGGCCGGGGCGCTGGTGACACCAGGGACCACGCTCTCGGCGGCTGCGGTGAGCGCCTCCAGGGCTTGTGGCCCGACGAGGTGTTCGACGCCGGTTAGTAGCGCGTGGTCGTACGCGGCGGCCGCTGGGCCAAGTCGGCGTTGTGCTTGTTCAGATTCGCGGATTTCGGTGAGCGCGGACCGGTCCGATCCGTCGCGGCCGAGGATGGCGGTGAGGATCTCGGCGGCGGTCGGCGGGGTGACCGCGTCGGGTTTGATGATGTCGTCGGTGTCGCCGACGCCGCCGACGACCAGGTAGAGATGGTTCTCCAGGGTGGCGCGGGTGGCGGCGGGGTAGAGGTCGTTGCGAGTCATCGCAGGGTTGATCAGGGAGTGGGCGGTGCCTTTCACGGTGAGGCCCTGGACACCGGCGGTGGTGGTCGCGTATCCGAGCCGCACGTGTCCTGCTTGCACGTACCGGGCGGGCAACGTGCGGGTATGCCCGGTATCGAGACGGGTAGCGGTGATCGATCCGTTGTCGTGGACTTCCTCGACCATCCATTGGTAGTTGTTGCGCACGAAGTCGGTGCCGCCCAGGGCCAGCCGCCGGCTGTTCTGCTTGGTGATGATCGGGTCGCCGGCTGACAGGGTTTCGCCGTTGGGCAGTGAAAGCTCCGGTTCGCCCTGGTCGGCCTGACCGGCGAGCCGGTCGGCGCGTGCCCGAAGGTTTAGCTCGCTCACTTGGTCCAGGGTCGGGGCGATCAGGACGCTGTTGATGCCAGCGGCGCGGTCGGTGCGCCAGGCGTGGTAGACGTGGTCGGCGGCCAGGTCCGGGGTGACGGTGTGGATCCGGCCGTGGTCGAGGTAGTAGCCGAGTCCGGCGGGGTCGCCGTCGCGGATGGCCAGGGAGGCGGCACCTTCGGTCGGGTCGGCGAACCGCAGCACCTCGTCCAGGGCGAGGAGTCCGTGAGTGGCTTCGATGTCGCGAAGGACGCCGCCGGCGCCGGCGGCGCCGCGCTGCCGGTCGTCCCCGACGAGCAGCACCCGGGCGCGGGCGCTGCGGATGTAGGCGATCGCAGCATCCAATTGGAGTGTGGAGGCCAGGCCGGCTTCGTCGATGATGACCAGGCTGTCCGGGGTGATCTGATCGGCCCACCGGTCGAGGTCTGTGTCGGTGCCTTGGGCGAGGTCGTAGATGAGTTTGTCGACGGTGTTCGACTCGGCGCCGGGGATCTGAGCGGCGAGTTCATCGGCCGTGGATGCTTGTGGGGACAGTGCGGTGATGGTGCCGCCGGCGGACTGCCACACCGCCGCCAATGCGCCCATCGCAGTGGTTTTCCCGGTCCCGGCTGGGGCCATTGCCAGGGTGAGGACCCGGTCGCTGCCGGCGACGGCGCGGACCAGTGCGGCCTGCGAGGTGTTCAGGGTGCGGCCGTTATTGTTGGCCGACCATTCCAGCACGGCCAGGTCGATGTCGCCGGCGGAAGCGGTGCGGGCACCGCCGATACCGGCTGCTGCCACGATCCGTTCTTCGGCTTCCAGGACGGCAACCGAGGTGTACAGCTGGCCACCGGCCATCCGGTACACCGAGGTGCCGTCGGAGCGTCGCAATTCGTCGGGCACCGGGGCGTCGACCTCGGGGTCGATGCCGATCGGCACGGACAGTTCGGGGCTGAGCGCCATGGCGACGATCCGGTCGACCGCCGCGTGCCGGTCGATGGCGGCCAGGTTCATAGACCGGACCTGCCGGAGCGCTTCGGCGTAGACATGGTGGCGGGACCATTGGGCGCGCTTGCCGGCGACTGCGGCGAGCGTGGCATCGGCCAGGGTATGGATGAGCGCGTCGTCACGGAGCGCCGGTGCTGGGCCGCCCTTGACGCCTGCTACCCGTTTGGGGAGTTCGTCGACCACGGCCTCGCCGACCTCATTGATGGCCTGGTCTCGCCACTGTTCCCGTTGCTCGGCCAGGCTCTTCGGCTCGTGCTTGGCCTGCCGTGTTTCGAGGTTGGCCTGCTGCGCCAGGCGGATCATTTCGATGGTGGTGGGCATCCGGTGATGCCGCTGCCGGAACTGCTCGACCAGATCGCCTCGACGCTCGACGATGTCGCGGCGGCGCCCGGAGAACAGCTCGATGAGCTCGCGGCCAGCGCCGATGATTTCGCGGATCGGCTGCTTGCCGGGGATGGTCGAGGTCCGAGCGAACCGCACGCCGAGCCGCTGTTCGAGATGGGTTTCTAGCTCGGTGTTGTACCGCTCGGACGCGGCCACCAAGTATCGGTGGATCATCCGCCCATCGAGGGCGAGCCACCTTCCATCGATGGTTTGGACCTTGTTGCAGATGGCGACATGTGTGTGCAGGTTGGGATCGCCGGCCCGGGAGTCGCGGTGCACGAACTGGGCGGTGATCAACCCTCTCGTCTCGACTTGCGCGACACCGTGGGCGCCGAGCCGGGTGTAGGCGACGTTCTCTTCCAGCCACCGCACAGTGGCCTCGACGGCGCTGTGATGGGCGGCGGCGATGGTCTCCGACGTCGCCCTCGGGGCGAGCGCCCACAGCACCGACACCGATTTGACCGGGGTGAATGTCACGTCGTAGCCGGCGACGGCGCTTCGATCTGGCCTACTCGCAGCCGCAACGAACGAGGTCAGTTCGGATTCCTTGATGGGTTCCCGGCCGTGGACCTCGACGAACATCGTGCCAGCGACGTCGGTACGGATCCGGTCTCGTTCCTCGAATGGGATGGGTTTGTTGACCGTGTTCCCGCGGACGGTGTTGTACGCCGCGTAGGCCGCCGAGATCCGGTCCATCCATTGCTGGTTCGGTTGGAACTGCGGGAACGGTGAGCCCAAGCGGGTGGCCGCTTCGGCCGCAGGTGCACTGTGCCCAGTGGCCTTCATCGCTGCTCTGATCTTGTCCGCGTCCGGGTGGATACCTTGACCGAAGAGATTGACCATCTGCAGTTCAGTCACCTGCCCGTGAACGCCGAGTGCAGTGAGGCCGCTGCCCCGCCAGGTTCCTGGGGACTCGCCCTTCACCGAGTAGTAGTCGCCGAGCGAGCGGTAGCCCAGTTCAGTGCTGTCACCCGCCGCAACCTGCCGGGTCAGGTACGTGTACCCATCCCCGGCAGTCAGCTTATGCAGCGTCGCAGTCACACGACGATCATACGGCACGTTATCGCTTCGCTACCAAGGTGCAAGAGGTGTGTCAGTTCTAGTAGTTATGCGTTTTGGTGTTGAGCGGGCATCGGGGTGCCGGAGATAGGCTGTGGTGGACGAGAGTTCGATGGGTGGTGAGTCGGGAGGCTATGGGCGATGGGGCGGAAAACGAATAGTGCTGTTGAGGCGCGGAAGCTGGCGCGGGAACGGCGGATGAAACTGGATGCTGATCGGGCAGAGCGGGACGAGAGGATCGAGGCTGCGGCTGCTGCGGTGTTTGTCGCGCAGCAGGACCAGGCTGCCGCGCTGGCCGCTGCCGCATCGGCGGAATCCGCGATCGCGACATCGGTGCGGCTGCTGCTGGATGCCGAGGGGTTAACGCAGACGCAGACCGGTCAGTTGTTAGACCTGGACGTCGCGGAGGTTCGCCGGCTGGCCAAGGTGACAGCGGGATCGGCAGCGGGCAGTGAGCAAGTCGTCGGGGCGTGAGCTGGCGCTGACGGCTCACGACGTCGGCCGGTGGCGGGCGCTGGTCTTACGGACTGCGACGTGTTGGGTGTGGCTCGGTGCGGTCGGTTCGGATGGTTACGGCCAGGACTGGGCGATATTCGCAGCCGACGCAACTGTTGGCCGTCGCTTCAACTGCCAATGAGATCGGCACTGGTATGCCGACGATCGGACGAGCGCGGTCGCTCGGCGAAGGCGAACGATCGGGCACGTGCGCGGTGCGGCGAACCAACTCCGACGGTGCGACCGATCGCGGGGGTGCCACTACTAAAAGTGACAGGGTCGTCCGTAACGGTTCCGATGGGCGGGGCGGCCGCAAGCCGATCCCGACTGGGCAGCCCCCACTCACGTTTGACGCTGCCGCTTGGCTATGTCGAGGGCGCGCAGAACGGCAAGACGCGCGACCACAGCACGCACCAGCATGCGACGCTGGGCCCGCACCGCCCAGACCTGAACGGCATGCCGCGATCCTCGATACATGGAACCGACGGCGATTGCCGTACCGGGATTTCCGATCACTGGCTTGGTGACACCGGACAACGATCCCGCTATGGCGATGTTCGACTGGCTGCTGTCAGGGCCAGCAGCTTTGCTGGTGTCGCCGGCGGCGCATAGGTGTGGAACGTTTCACGGTTGGTCGTGGCTGACGGCTTCGAGGTTGGTGCCGTCGGGGTCGTTGACGAATGCCCCGTAGTAGTCGGGGTGGTATTCGGGGTGGACGGCCGGTTCGTTGCGGGGGGTGGCGCCGGCGGCGATCGCGGCGGCGTAGAAGTCGTCGACGGCTTGCCGGCTGTCGACGGCGAAGGCCAGGTGCAGGTTCGGGTCGGTGACCTGCCCGTCGACGAGCCAGAAGAACGGCTTGGGATCCTGGCCGTAGCCGACCATGGCGGGGCTGTTGCCGGCGGCGGGGATGTCGAACAGTTCCTCGACGCCGACGGTGGACAGGACGGCGTCGTAGAAGGCGCGTGATGCGGTCAGGTCGGTGACGGTGATGTTGATGTGGTCGATGCTGGGGCCGGTCATCGTGGTGCCTTTCGGGTGAGGAGTTCGTTGCTGAAGTCCCATACGCGCTGCGCGGTGGCGGGGTCTTGAGCGAGCGGGCTGGTGTTGGCGGGGCGGTTGTTGGCGAAGTAGCCGCCGCTGGCGCCGGCTACTTCGGGTGAGGTCGCCAGGTAGAGCGGTGTTGCGGCACCGCGGGTGGGTGTGCGCTGGAATGGGCGCATGATTTTCAGGAACAGGCCGAATCCGCCGGTCGCGTCGCGGCCCAGGCCGCTGCGGACGAACCCGGGGTCGGCGGCGTTGACGCTCACTCCGCTACCGGCGAGTCGGCGGGCCAACTCGGTGGTGAACAAGACGGTCAGCAGCTTGGTCGCAGAGTAGGTGTGCATGTGCTGGAAGTTGCGTCCGGTGGCCAGGTCATCGAGGTCGATGTTCTTGACGTGGCGATGGGCGGAGGAGGAGACGGTGACGATGCGGGCGGGTGCCGAAGCGCGCAGCAGATCCCGTAGCCGCTGGGTGAGCAGGAACGGGGACAGGTGGTTGGTGGCGAAGTCCGTCTCGAATCCGTCGGGGGTCAGTTCCCGGTGGGGTCGGGCGACGCCGGCGTTGAGGATCATGACGTCCAGCCGACCGGTCCGGCCGATGACCTGACCGGCAAGGTCATCGACTTGGGCCAGGACCGATAGGTCGGCGACCAACACCTCGACCTGTGCGTCCGGCACGCGGCGTCGGATCCGTGTCAGTGTTGCGTCGCCGCGCTCGGCGGTGCGGGCTACCGCAAGCACCCGGGCACCTCGGGCGGCGATCATGGTGGTGAGGGCCTCGCCGATGCCACTGGTAGCGCCGGTGACCAAGCAGGTCAAGCCGGTCGCCGCTCCTTCCTCCTTTTTCGTCATGTTTCATGTCTACCATGCTTCACGTCGATTTACACTATGATTGTTGGGTGGCTCAAGACCGGGCGCGAGACGACGGACCACGGCCCCGTCAAGGTTTGGCCTTCGAGGGCGGCACCGGTTTCCTGCTCTCGCGTGCTGGGGCGCTCGCTCGCCGCAGCTGGACGCAGATGCTGGCCGAGCGCGGGCTGTCCCCGCACCAGTACGGGATGCTCATGGCCCTGGGCGAGCTGCGCCACCCGTGCGGTCAGCAGCAGCTCAGCGAGCTGATCGGAATCGACCCACGTAATGCCGTACCGATCATCGACGTCCTCGTCGATCGTGGTCTACTCAGCCGCGAAATCGATCCGAACGACCGGCGCCGCCGGCTACTCGCATTGACCACCGCCGGCCGCGACATGGTGCACGACCTGACCAATACCGGCGTACATATCGAAGCCCGGTTCCTGCAAGCACTCGATCCCGACGACCGCAACGAACTGCATCGCATCCTGCTGGCGCTGCTCGCCCCCGCCATCAATCAAGAAATCGACCAACCAGAAACCTGAACAGCACCGGAAGCCGAACCCCAAACGACAACGCCGCAGGCGACCGGGGTGCCTGTACCGAGGCGCCCCGCAACACCCGCCCGGTGACGATTCTCGTATAGGTAGCCCATACGGCATGCCCGCGCGCCCGATCTTTCACCCCTCCGCGGGCATCCCTGCCGACGGTCGATTGGCCACATCCGTGACAGTCAGTAGCCGCGTTGGAGTCAACCCATCGAGGCGCCCGTCACCGCGATATACCTCGAACCGGGCAGCCGATTCCGCCAGCCTGCCGATTGGCAAGTCGGCATCGTCGGCAGCAGGAGTGGCGATTTCATCGTCAACTACGGCGACGGTCAACACGCAACACCCGCGCGTGGGCGCGTCAACGGCCGCTGGAAGACCCCCAGGGGTCCGGGCTCATTGTCGGTGGGGGCAGCTATGGTGCGGCCGTCGGGACGATCGCCGGTATGGCAGCGAAGGACGTGGGCATGCGAAGCACAGCAGCTGCAGCGACGAACCCACCGGTAGGCGATGCGATGGTGTGGTGGAGCGCAGCCACAACTGCCCGGAGCGACGCGGTGTTTGCCCGCCGGCGTAACTGGCCCGGCCGACGCGCGGCCGCCGGCCCGGCCGGGGCGTCGGGGTGAGCCGGTCGTTGGGGGCAGAGTTGACGCTGACCGCTGCGGATGTGGCGCGGTTTTGGAGTCGGGTGTTGCGAACGGCGACATGTTGGGCCTGGACCGGCTCGGTCGGTTCTGATGGTTATGGGCGTTTTGCGGTGCGTCGGCCGGATGGCAGTGAGCGGGTGGTGACTCCGCACCAGGTGGCGGCTACGTTGGCGTTCGGGCAGATCCCGGCGGGGGCGACGGTAGTGCATGACTGCGATGTGCGGCTGTGTTGCCGGACCGGGGAAGGGCATGTGCGGATCGCCACTCAGCAGGAGAACGTGGCGCAGGCCGTCGCCCGGGGCCGGTTGTGCGGGCCTCGGCCCGGGATGGTGGATGTGCGCGGTCCGGCGGGGGAATCCCGCGCGATCCAGGCGGCGCTGACCGCGGTGTGGGTGGAGCAGCAGCGGGCGCAGCAGCAGGTGCTGGCCGAGGCGCTGGCCTCGGTGATCGCCGAGGGTGACCCGCGCGCTGGTCTGTACCCGATGTTCGAGCTCGAGGCAGTCACCGCACAGAGGTAGCAACGCTGGCGTAGCGGGCCGGCCCGACGGCCAGATGATACTCAACGAGTTGACGCGATGCGTCATTGTTGTGTTAGATGCAACGGCGGAGTTGGGTGAGTTGACGGGGTCGGTGTCGTCGCTTCTGCCGGGGAACGTGCGGCACTTAGCGCCGGAGGAGGCCGCGTTCGATGCGATGCTTCGCGGCTGGGGGTTGCAGCAGCGCGCCCGGTCGCTGAAGACGGTCACGATCCGTCTCAGGTCCGACATCGTGCGCCGGTTCGCCGGGTTCACCAACCAGTACCCGTGGCAGTGGACGCCCGCCGAGGTTGAGGCGTTCATCGCTGGTCAGGGCACGGCGGCGGGGACGCCGGTGGCACCGTCGACGGCGCGCGGCTACCAAAACGCGCTGCGGCTGTTCATGGAGTACCTCACCGATGCACGATACGGCTGGCCGGAGCACTGCGAGCGCCTGTTCGGCCAGGTACCGGCGCAGATCCTGCACGAATGGAACT
>JAABUS010001574.1_pt1 | contig 48573 bp, 33 predicted proteins | sample 5560161 | NCBI WGS metagenome assembly JAABUS01 (sample SAMN10711885, study PRJNA513376) | rock metagenome | isolation source: Antarctica rocks | place: Antarctica: Victoria Land, Trio Nunatak nord | collected 2016-01-04 | reverse complement strand
GTATGCCTTATCTTTATCACTACAGTTGATAGTGCCTCTTTGCGTCTTACGCATATCTGCATATAATTATTATGCAAATATACAAACTTTATTAAATGTATAGCTATTTTAAGAACGATCTACTAGTTTCATCAATCATCCTATGGCATAGCAGGTATTCAGCGTACAGATTACTACCCCTTCAGCCAACGATCAAACCAGGTAAATGCTTCGGATTGCATTGAGCCATCAAACTTGTGCATCCCTGGATAATAGGAGCATTTAAAGCGATCTGCCGCACCTGCTTTGGTAAACACTTCTTGTAAAATCTTTTCAGCCCTTTGCATTTCGGACAGCGTATACAACTGGTCTTCACTGTCATTTAAAACAAGTGTGGCAAGTGGCACTCGCAGCCCAATGATCTCTGGAAAGTCCAGCTCGTTGGGAAGCATTGGAACATATGCCATCCAGGTGTGAGTAAATGACTTGTTCAATATAAAGTCCGTCCAGGTGGTGTTGAAGCCTACGTTTACCGCGCATTTTATCCGTGGATCAAGTCCTGCCATGAACGCGGTCCTTAGTCCACCGCCCGAGAGCCCTCCGCAACCAATCCTGTTTGCATCTACATCGGCGCGTGCACATAAAATATCAAGCGCTTTCTTGTCTTCAGCAAAAAAAACGCCTGGCCATGTGGTACCTGCGCTGAATAAAGATTTTGCCATTATATGTTCATGGTCACCAGCCCATGCGTTGTATGCGGCAATGCTATCCCGGTCTGTTGAACTTCCATCGGTTACACCGTTTCTTAAACGGGTTGGTACATCTTGCAACATTACCCTTCTGCTGCCAAAAGTAAACGAGTCCGAAACCAGGACAACGTAACCCCGTTTTGCGATCTCATTTGCCAATGCCAACCCTGTATAGTAATGCTCCTGGTGATCCTTCATCATTTGATGTTGGTTATCCGAAATTTTGGTTATCTTATGGCAACCAAAATATTTGTTGCCGCCGTGATCATGAAAACCAAGAATGGCGGGTAGTTTTCCTTTTGCATCCGCTGGTTTCAGCAAGATTGCTTCCGTAGGCCTGCCGTAGGGCAGTTGCCAGCTTATTTCTTCAACGTGCAGCCCATCATAAATATATTGTTTTTGTATGGTTACCTTAGGTAGTCCGCCAATTTCGGGGATTGCTAAGCGTTCGGTAAGCCGTTGCCTGGCAGCGTTACGCCAGGTGGTAAGATGGGTAAATTCAGGCCTGCGGAAAGAAAAAGACGGCAGCTTATTCTTATTAATAGAATTAGCCCAATCACCGTAAAGCCCGATGATGCTTACATCCTTTTCACCTTCATCAAGTTTATCAAAGTCGCGGTTCATGCTTTTATTTTCATTGTCAACGAATGGATTTGCACGCAATTTAATACCATTGGCAATCCCAAGGCCAATAAGTCCTGCATGTTTCAAAAATTCTCTGCGTTTATTTGCCATATATGGATGTTGTAGATGGTTAAAATTCATACTTTAAAGCTGCCGGACAAAATGCAGTGTTTAGGAATAAAAGATACCTGGAACGTTTCTGTGCAAATTCTTCCTGGTTCTGTGCTCTTTCCATGATTCACATCCTGTACTGACAGGGCAGCGATTACCGTGGTTGAAGTTAAAACTAAAAGACTTTTGTAATTATTAAATTAAGAAATCTTTATTTTAATCTCAATCGCTGTAAGATTGTATTTATCATTACTGACGTGTAGAGTTCAATTTATAGCCCTCTGTCTGTTAAGTGGCCAAGCTGAACTCACCTTTAACCTAATTAATGAACTTTTAAATGCTTAATGAATGTATAAATTTTTGCTTTTTTACCTGTTACTACTTTTTTAAGGGCTATTTTCTTGTGTATCCGTGACAGCCCAGGAGGTATCTGTAAAAGGTAGTTGTTGAAAAATCTGAAAACATTACCGCACACTATTTTAAGCCTGACATATAGTTGCAAGCTCACGCAATAATTTCTTTTATTCCTGCGGTTTCCATGCGTTTTTTGTCTTCTTCCAGTATTTGTCGCAAAAATAATTTTTAAAACTCTCCTCAGCCGTAGTGCCAACCAATGAAAGGGAGTTCTTTCTTAAAAAGCCGCCGGGAACAATCACATTTACATGTTCCTGTTCCACCAGCTTATTGGCAATGTTAATTGCGTTGGTGATGACTGTTACCGAGTCGATGTTAGAAAGATCATTGTTGATTTTGATCGTAGTTGTTCCGGAATCCAGGATAATGTTATCACCACTTTGGATAAGAGCCGCCGCAGCTTTGCCAATCTTAAGCTTCTCCTGATAATGAAGTTTGTTTTTCTCAGACAGGCTGGTTTCCGTACCAACCCGTTCCGCCCTCATTGCCCCGCCACGTGCTCTTACGAGCATATTTTTTAGTTCCAGCCAATTAAGATCGTTCCGGATCGTTACCTCGCTTACACCGAACGGTTTGCTTAGGGAACTAGCGTCAAGTTGCCCTTCCGCCTCCAATGTTTCCATTATGAGTGTTCGACGCTCAACCTTTGAAATACTTTTTTCGCCTCCATCTATAATGGCTTATAAACAAATTTATTATAAAAAATAAGAAAATGAAAAAGCAGCATTAAAGGGTGAGATAATACTTTCAAATATATATTATTTACTTTTTGTATCCTGGCTAAAACGCAAATCCCGGACGAAACAAAACTAAATATATAATGTTTGATTATTAATTCAATAAAAAATACTTTTGAAACCTTTCGATAAAAGAAAATATTCTTCAAAGACTTACGAATTATTTTTTTTGATATACGGTACATCATATATTTGTAAAGACTCTTCAAAGAATAACGTATTCATAATATACCAAAACTTCACCATTATGATTAAAGAACTATGTCAACGCCGCTCTATAAAGTTCATGACAGGCGCAGAAAACCGAAAACGTTCCTTTCTCGTCTTTCTCGTTTTTTTTCTGGCTTCTTTTACACACTTTACAAATGCTCAAAATGCAACTAACCGCGTTACCGGGGTGATAAAAGGAAGCGCTACGGGACAAGTGCTATCTGGTGTAACCGTAACGGTTAAAGGCAGAAGAACTGCTACTTCCACAGATAATAACGGTGCCTTCGCTATCAACGTTCCATCTGGCGGTACCCTGGTATTTTCTTATGTGGGTTTCACCGATAAAGAAGTGCCGGTAACAAACAATCCTACAGTTAATGTAGAATTGGAAGTAGGTAACTCCTCTTTAAATGAAGTGGTTGTTGTAGGATATGGCACGCAAACAAAGAAGGATGTTATCGGATCAATTTCTTCCGTTGGAGTAAAACAACTGCAAGATAAAGCTGTGGTGTCTTTTGGCGAAGCGATTGCAGGCCAGGTTGCCGGAGTACAGGTGCAACAGGCCTCATCGGCACCTGGAGCCGGACTAAGCATAAAGATCAGGGGAGTTGGCTCAATCAGCGCTGATAACACACCGTTGTATGTGATAGATGGGGTGCCCCTCGATAATACTACGAATTCCTATAATGCACAGGGAGCAAGTGGAGCAAACGTTCCAACAAATCCGTTGGCATCTATCAATCCCGGCGACATCCAGTCGATAGACATTTTGAAAGATGCGTCCGCCACTTCCATCTATGGCTCCAGGGGATCTAACGGTGTTGTTATCATTACCACTAAACAGGGTTCGAAAGGCAGAACTCAGGTAAACGTGAATGTAAGCACCGGCTGGCAAAACATAGACCATAAGGTTCCTACATTATCTACTGCAGAATGGGTTGCCAGGCAGATTGATATCAGGAATTACAATTATACATACCTCAATGGTGTGCCTATTACGGGAAGAAGCGCCGCGGACCCCAATTCTGCGCGTGGTAGTAACGCAGCTTTAAAAATACCAAACGAATTCAAAAACCCTTCTTTACTGCCGCAGACTAACTGGCAGGATGTGGTATACCAAACTGCTCCCATGAATAATTACCAGGTATCTGCATCGGGAGGCACTGACAATGCACGTTTCTATGTTTCAGGAAATTATATTAACCAGGAAGCAATCACAAGAGGACAGGGCTTTAAGAAATATTCGCTAAGGGGTAATGTAGATGCAAACATAACAGATCATATCAAAGTGGGATTCAGGATTGCTCCTTCTTATAGTATCAATAACATCCCTACCGCAGGCGGGCTGTCTTATTATGGTGGCGTTACAGCAGCAGTGCTCACTTCATCACCCATCTTCCCGGTATATAATGCTGATGGTACCTACGCCAATTCTCAGCGGTTCACTTTTGATGACGGTACACCTCCTCAAACGCCTCAATTTTCAAACGGGCTTGGCCTCAGCAAAGAATATGAGAACATCATGACGATGTTCAATATGGTGGGTACATTGTTCACCACCATTGATTTTACAAAACATCTCTCCTTACGGTCCAGTATAAACGCAGACATCACCAACATTAATACAGATGCGTTTGTTCCCTCTACCATCAATGTTAATGGATATAATTTATATGGCAGCACTTACACCGGTAACAATTTAAGCTGGAGTAACGAGAATACGGTGACTTATGATAATATATTCAGCGACAAACATCATTTAAATATACTCGCCGGCTTTTCTGAACAAATGGCCGTTTTTACTTCCGCCGGCATTTCTGCTGAGCAGTATCCTAACAACCTTGTTCATACCGTAAATGCAGGTATCACCACAGGCACAAGGGCCAGCAAATCACAATGGAGCATGGTTTCTTTAATCAGCAGGATAAAGTATGATTTCAACGAAAAATACTTTTTAACAGCAACCTTCAGAAGAGATGGATCCTCCAGGTTTGGCGCTAACTCCAATCAGGGAAGTTTTCCTTCAGGGGCAATAGGATGGCGTGTGTCGAAAGAACCTTTTATGTCCGGTGTAAAAGTGATAAGTGATCTGAAATTAAGGGCCAGCTACGGTGTTGTTGGTAATGACCAGATCGGCAACTACGGTGCTATCGGCCAGGTAGGTCCGAGAACCGCGGTACTTGGTTCCGGTGATGGAAGACAGGTAAGCGGCTTATCCCAGGACAACCTCGGCAACCCGTTTTTGACCTGGGAACAATCAAAATCAATTGATGCCGGTTTGGACGTATCACTGTTTAATAACAGGGTGAATGTTACTGCTGATTACTATGATAAGGTTTCTTCAGGAATGTTATTCGGCGTACCGGTTCCAACTTTTACCGGTTTCAGCCAGACGCTTCGAAACCTTGGGAAACTTAGAAACAAAGGTATCGAGCTGAATATTGAAACCAGGAACATCGACAGGGGTAACTTTGTATGGACTACTAATTTTAATATATCATCTAACAAAAATAAAGTTGAACAGCTTAATGCAAATAACGACGATATCTTCAGTGTTAACTATGGTGTGGTAAATGCCATTACGCACAGAACCAGGGTTGGGGAAACAATGGCAAGCTATTATGGATTTATATATGATGGCGTTTACAGGAACAACCAGGAATTAGCGGCAGGACCAAAACTCGCTTCCGGGATTACGGCAATTGGTGATCCTAGATTAAAAGATATTTCCGGCCCTACAGGAAAACCAGATGGTATCATTAATAACTTCGACAAGACCAATCTTGGAAATAATCTACCTGATTTCACTTTCGGTCTCACTAACTCTATTAGTTACAAAAATTTCGATTTCACTGTATTGATTCAGGGTGTACAGGGTGTTGAAGTATTGAACCTTTTAAAAACTTCAGGGAACTACAAGGCTGTAAGTTCACTTTTTAAGAACTATTGGAGATCTGAAGCAGAGCCTGGTGATGGACAAACCTTCCGTCCTACGTACGGAGCTTACCAGGGTAATAATCCCGTGATCAGCAGTTGGCTGGTGGAAGATGGTTCTTTTATAAGAATTAAAAACCTTACACTGGGCTACCGGTTGCCATCCTTGTTTGGGGCTAAGGTCATAAAAAATGCAAGGGCCTATGTGAACGTACAAAATCTGCATACGTTTACAAGCTACGAAGGATATAATCCGGAAGTAAACACCGTGGAAGGAACAGATAACCTGACACCGGGTATGGATTTCGGAACGTTTCCCCTGACACGTACTATCACAATCGGATTAAACCTGACATTCTAAATCGCCAATTAATTTATTGGCTTAAAAAGATTCAACAATGAAACTTAATAATTTTATAAAATCTTTTACGAAGATATCGTTACTGGTTGCACTGGTATCTATGAGTTCGTGCAAAAAATTTTTGGAAACAAAGCAGTATGACAGATCAAACGAGGCGGCGTTTTATAAAACAGCTTCTGATTTCGAGCAGGCGGTTATAGGTGCTTATTCATCATTGGCAGGTTTGTATAGCTCAGGAAATTTTTATTTTCTCCTCACCGATATGAGGTCAGATAACACCTCAGTATATGTTCCCGGCGGTTCGGCAGGTCCGTTGTCAAAGTCGGAATACGATGACTTTACGCTCACTTCAAACAATGAGCATTTATTAGGCTATTGGAACATCAGCTATTCACTGATTCAAAAAACCAACGACATCATTACTTTTCTCGCCAGTGCCAATATTGATGCGGCCAAAAAGAGCCAATATAAAGGCGAAGCACAGGTATTGAGGGCACTGACTTATTTCAACCTGGTTCGTTTGTATGGTGGAGTACCCCTGGTGCTGACAAGATTTGAAAATATAGATGACAGCTATAAAAAAGGAAGGAATAGCGTTGATGAGGTTTACACGCAGGTTATCGCAGACCTGAAAGAGGCAGAAACACTTTTGGTTACAAACCGGAACACAGGAGATAATTCCGGTAGGGCAGACAAGGGTATCGCGTTAAGTTTGCTTGGCAATGTGTACCTCACACAAAAGAAATTTACAGAGGCCGCAGCAGAATTTAAGAAGGTTATCGACATGAATGCATATACCCTTTTGCCAAACTATGCCGATCTTTTCAAAAGCGGGCAGCAGGGTAACAGTGAAACCATCTGGCAGGTTTACTATTTATCGGGCGTCGCCGGTTTAGGATCGAGCTTCCCAAATTACAGTGCGCCAGCAAATAGCGAATCAGTATTAATACAAACCGGTATTGCATTTGGATGGAACCAGCCTACATCAGATATTCAGAACGCATACGAAATCAAAGATGTAAGAAGAAGTTCAATTGGAGATGGATTTACGAAAGCCGGTATTAGCTATCCTTACAAATACATTAAAAACTATGTAGATATAGCTGCAGGCACAGGCGATGGAAATTCCGGCAAGGATTGGTATATTTTAAGATACGCTGATGTGTTATTGATGTATGCCGAAGCTGTTAATGAAGCGCAGGGACCAGCAAATGCATACAGTAGCATCAATATTGTAAGAGTTCGCGCAGGGCTGGATCCCCTTGCAACAGGAATGACAAAAGATCAGTTCAGGGAGGCAGTTTACCTGGAAGAGCGTCGTGAATCTCCTTTCGAAGGTCACCGTTGGTTCGACCTCGTCCGCACAGGCAGAGCACTCACTGTAATAAACGCAAAAATCAAACCGTTAAGCGACGCAAATACAATAGGATTGGCATCGCCGATAGATGCGCATCATCTGTTGCTTCCTATTCCGTCGATAGTAAGAGAAATGGCTCCGCAAGTCACGCAGAATCCAGGCTATTGAGTGTCACGAACAACAATCAGTTCTTTATTTATTGAAAGTTGATGCTGTGTAAATGATGATGGCAGGCCCATCGGAAGCGACTTGCAGGAGTAGCTTTCAAACCACCTTTAGCTGCTTCGATTAAAAGTTGTGGTAGTGAGCATGAAAGGAGTAAGGCACCGATAAAGGTGTCAGGTGAGTGTCAAGAAGGCGAATAATTGTGAACTGTCAACTGAGGCGTCGAAAGGATTAGACGATGTCAAAACCAATGTTCAGTAGCATCATTGGGAGGAGCAAGACGGAAACCTGAATACTGGTCTTGCGGCATCCGGCGTATAGGCAGCGCGATCTTAACACAGGCATTTACACGGAACGTGAGAACCTGTCGTCATGATGTTAAGGGAAAACTTCAAGCGGAGACACTGCAAGAGGGAAAGTACCGATGCATGGCACGGGGGCGGAAACTTTCGTAGTAGCGATGAAGTTCTTGTAATGAGAATGGAGCGAAGGGAAGTTGTTATCTGGTTTTTAATCATGGACGAAAACTGAAGGAAACTTCAGGAGGTACGAAAATGAGTGAGACAAAACCGTTCAGTATTAGTAAGCAATGGGTGTTGGAAGCTTATCTGAAAGTAAAATCCAACAAAGGAAGCGGAGGGGTGGATGGAATCAGTTTGAAAGAGTTTGGAGAACAATACAAGAAACACTTGTATAAATTGTGGAACCAAATGAGCTCAGGCAGTTACCTACCTCCACCGGTAAGGTTGAAGGAAATAGCCAAGAAAGATGGAGGAGTAAGACCTCTGGGCATACCCACCGTTGCTGACCGAATTGGCCAGACAGTAGTAAAAGAATTATTGGAACCGGTACTGGAGCCTTTATTTCAGGAAGATTCCTATGGATATCGACCGGGAAAATCAGCCGTTGATGCGGTAGCCAAAGCAAGAGTACGTTGCTGGAAACAGGCATGGGTGATCGACCTGGATATCAAAGGGTTCTTTGACAACATTCCGCATGACCTGCTGATGAAAGCAGTCAGGAAGCATTGCGATTGCAAATGGAAGATACTGTACATCGAAAGATGGTTGGTAGCACCGCTGCAATTAGAAGATGGAACAATAATAGCAAGAACCAAGGGTGTACCCCAAGGCTCGGTTATCGGACCGATTCTGGCCAATCTATACCTGCATTACTGCATGGATATATGGCTGGTAAGGAAACATCCACATTGTCCATTTGAAAGATATGCCGATGATGCAATTATTCATTGCAGTACAGAGAAGGAAGGGATGCGTGTAATGAAGGCATTAAAGGAGAGATTACAACAATGCGGACTACAACTGCATCCATTGAAAACTAAGCTGGTATATTGCAGAGACAGCAACAGGAAAATGGAATATCCTAATGTAACATTCGACTTTCTTGGGTATACATTTATGCCAAGAGAAGCGCAGAACAGTATCAGGAAGGAGACGTTCACCAACTGGCTACCTGCTGTAAGTAAGAAAGCGATGAAATCAATGAATGAAAAGATGCAGGAATGGTCAGTATTACAAAAGACAGGCACTACCATACAGGAGATTGCATTAAAGATCAATCCTGTATTACGAGGATGGATTAATTACTACGGTAAATTTTACAAAACAAAGCTTAGAGATTTTATGCACATTGTAAATGTAAAACTTGCGCACTGGGCAAGAAGGAAGTACAAGAATCTTCGAACGAGCGACATGAAAGCGATAAGATGGCTGCACCGGATATGCGTGCGCAGACCGGCATTATTTGCTCATTGGTCACAACTTGGGTCGAAGCCAACGGTTGGATAACCGGAGCGGAATGACGCGAGAGTGTCACGTTCCGTTCTAACAGAATCTCGGGTTGAGATACCCGGGTTTACTTACCGATCAGTAAAAAGTATGAAGTATGGGGTTTTGTGAACCACGGAGACAGGGAGGCACAGAGATCCTCAGCGCTACCTCTGTGTCACCCTGTCTCCATGGTTCACAAACTTAATGGGCTATGGGAATATCCGGAGCAGTTACGCGTTATGTAATATCTTTGAGTTGAAAGTGAGGGAATGTTTCGTTCCAATTTTCCTGAATGGAAAATTCGAGCTTTGCCGAAAGCATCAAAAGTTTTTGTTTTGCTGATAAAAAACGCTAAGTTATAAATTGCAAAACAGTCACAAAGGAACGAATTATGACGAAGAAACCTATCAATATTACCATCAAACAGGACTCAAAAGCCGCAAAGATCTACCAGGCCGCTATTGAGCAGAAGGACGTATTTCGTTGCGCCATTGAGCAAATAACCGCTGCCCGCAACATGAACACAACCCAGCCGCAGCGTGTTCAACCCGTATAATATTCTTGATCATAGTATAGCATATTCCTTTCGTAATGACGAAGGAATTAATTATATCTGCAGCTTTTCAGACGTAACGAATCACTATGCGCCTATTCTAGGTGCCTACGATATCCATCTTATTGACTTCAGTTTCTTTTATGGAACTTCACCCTGTTGACCTTTTAGAATATGCTGGTGATAGCCAGGAAAAGCAGCACGCACTTTGGATACGCGGTGGTTTTCCTGAAAGTCTGTTAGCGGAACCAGAGAAAGACAGCCTTGATTGGCGCAGGGATTTCATAAAAACATATATTGAAAGGGATATTCCCCAATTAGGCCCACGAATTCCTGCTAAAACACTGGAAAGATTTTGGACGATGCTGGCACATAACCAGGAAACAACTTTAAATGCCTCTCATCTGGCACGAAATCTTGATGTATCAGGTGTAACAATAGGACGTTACCTGGATCTGATGACAGACTTGCTGTTGGTTACACGTTTACAACCGTGGACATTTAATATAAGTAAGCGTCTCGTTCGTTCACCCAAAATCTATGTAAGAGATAGCGGCATCACACATGCCTTGCTGAATATTTCCAATTATAATAACCTGCTTGGTCATCCGGTAGTTGGTGGGAGTTGGGAAGGCTTTGTAATTGAAAATATTATGGCCGTTGCGCAGTCAGGAATTCAGCCCTTTTATTACGATACACCAGGCGGAGCAGAAATTGATTTGATTTTGGAATTTTCCAACACTGAAAAATGGGCAATAGAAATCAAGCGTAGTTCCTCGCCATCCTTATCTAAAGGATTCCATATTGCCTGTGATGATATAAAACCACAACGTCGTTATGTTGTGTACTCCGGTAAAGACAGTTTTTCAATGGGTGATGGAATTGCTGCCATTTCTTTAGCGGATCTTATGCGGGAAGTTCTAAAGCAGTCGTAATTATAATTTGTATGCCCGCTTAAATTCTATTATTAATTTATTTCTCCCTAGCTATTCCTTACTGAACAAAAACTCTTCAACATTCTCCGGCGAAATAGTAAAAGTCCCAGAGCCGGGATAGGTATCAGTAAACGTTTGAGGAAACCTTACCTTTTTGTTTTTGCTCCACTTAAATTCATAAGCGTTCAGCCTGCCATTATGTTCTTCTATAAGATCAATCTCCTGCTGTTTTGTAGTTCGCCAGAAATACTGAGCAGCATCAATATTGTTATAATGGAGGAATTTGATTCTCTCAGCTATAATGTAATCCTTAAATTAGGGTATATTACCGGATTTGAATCCTGTAATATACCCTAATTACCGGATTGCGTATTTCGAATTTAGTCAACCGGTTCATTAATCATCCATTCATTCATAACAGTGAATGTTCTGTTTGCAATAACAGGATTAAAATTAATAAATTGCCATCAGCCTTATGTCACTTGTTCTTGACGTTATTACAAAAAAGTCAGCCTTAACTAAAAATCACGTAGCCCTAAACTCAAAATGCGTAAGTTTATTATTCAATAACAAGCAATGATTCCTTACTCCTTTTTAAAACATTTATTTATAACGCTGGTGTTCCTGTCTTTTTCAGCATTGAGCTTCGGCCAGCCGGAAAAAACGGAAGCTGATATACAAAGCATCATGAAAAAGCTTGATGTTGTTGGTCTTTCGGTAGCGGTGGTTAAACATAATAATATTATTTACACCCACTCTTTTGGTTTGAAAGATATAGAAAGCAACACTGCCCTTACTGACAAAAACATTTTTAGGATAGCCTCCATATCTAAATCCTTTTCAGCAACATCGATCATGCAATTAATGGAGGCTGGAAAATTGTCATTGAGTGATGATTTCAGTAACCTGGTAGGTTTTAAAATAAGAAACCCCAAGTATCCTGAGACCGTTATCACGCTCAAGATGGTGATGTCTCATACATCCAGCATCAACGACAGTCAGGGCTACTTCAATCTGGACATTATAAATCCTGACATAAATCCAGGCTGGGCAAAGTGTTATAACGACTATGAGCCGGGCAAGCAATACCAGTATTGTAATCTCAATTACAATATGGTAGGTACCATAATAGAAAAGCTTTCCGGGGAACGTTTTGATGGATATGTAAAACATCATATATTAAATCCGTTAGGACTTTATGGCGGATATTGTGTCGACTCTCTTGACAACAATTTGTTTGCTACGCTTTATGAATATGATTCCGCATCGAAGAAATTTACACCGGCTCCCTTAGCGTATGCACCGCGCAGGGAAGAGATAAAAAATTATGTAATGGGTTACAGCACTCCTGTATTTTCACCGACTGGTGGAATGAAGATTTCTGCCACTGATCTCGCAAAATATATGACCATGCACATGAACAAAGGAAAATATAAAGGTGCCAGAATCATATCAAAAAAGAGCGCTAAATTGATGCAGGCTAAAATATCTGATGAAGAAGGTTACGGTTTAGCTATAATGAATATTAAGGATTTAATTCCCGGCAAAATTTTGAAAGGACATACCGGCTCAGCTTACGGACTTTATAGTGCCATGTTCTTTTATCCTAAAAAGAAATTTGGATTTGTTGTAATAACGAACGGCTGCAACCCTACTTATACAAACGGCATCAACGATGTTTTAAGGACAACTATCAAAAGTTTGTATGATAACTTTATAAAATAGAGGGTTAAAAAATTTATCATAAACTTCTTCTTACAAGTTCATTCAGATCCATCAAATTCTTTACCGCATCACCTATTGTATTATTGAAGTAAGTATACACTGTTTTTCCATCTTTAAGCCAGTCGTGAATTTGCAGCGCACGGTCCTGTAAGAATTCACTAGTATAACTTCCCTTGTAATCTCCATTGATACCATGATAGCGTAAATAAACCAACTCAGTTGCAGACTTGATTAATGGAGTAACCGAAGATGGATGATCATGAATTACCAAACTAATTGTATCCTCATCAAGTAAATCATAAACTTCTTGCTGGTACCACGACTTATTGCGAAATTCAACAGCTGTTAACCATTGCTTACCTGGATCTGCCTTACGGATACATTGTAATAAATCTTTAAGCTGATCTAAGCCAGATATGGTAAGAGAAGGAGGAAACTGAATCAGCAAGCATCCTTTTTTATCACCTGCATGATCAATCGTTTTAATAAAATGATCAACATCTTCCGGATTGAACTCAAGCCTTTTATTATGGGTAATTCCTTTCCAGAGTTTAAAAGTAAATCTAAAATCAAGTGGTACCATTTCAGACCATTTGCTTACTGTAGAAGCTAGTGGCACTTTATAAAAAGAGCTGTTGATTTCTACACTGTTGAACAAGGACGCATAATAAGATAGCCTGGTCTTGTCCTGATACTCTGGAGGGAATAACCGCTTAGGTATTGTTAGCGCCAGGCCACTGGTGCCTGAATAAAAATTTTGTTCCGTTTTGTTAATTCGCATATAATTATTTTATGCTGATCGATCAAATATCCTGTCTTAATTTAAAAAGATAAGCAATTACAATGTTACATTTTTGTTTACGCACTAAGATAATCCACAAGGGACATAAGGAATAATAACAGAATTAACTAGCGGTAGAAGAGGGCAGCCACTACAAACTGGGGATTTATTCAGGCCTTCTAAGACTGATAAGCCTTGAACAGAGGATGTACCTGAAACTTATAGCACAGACACTGACTTCCGAAGTTTTAAAGATCGACATCTTACACCGCAGATTCAGACTTCGAAAGTCTTGAACGGATGCGCTGTCTCTTAAGCTTTCAAAATTAATTTGTTTTCGAAGATGTCTTATTCAAGACTTTCGAAGTGTGAACCTGCGGTGTAAGATGCTAAAATGTAAGACTTCGGAAGTCAGCGTCTTGCCTGGAAGTTTTTTCAAACGCCTATGTTCAAGACTTCTGAAGTTAACGCCTGTATTATAAATTGCTGAAACTTTCCTCATTCAAAGCTTACAAAGTCTGGAATACTTCTGAAGTCAGCGTTTAAATTGAAAAGACCAGCGTTTCATCTTTCAAAGCTGTTGTAAATTTAACTGAGATCACCAGCGCGTCATTCAATTAATTATTCTTTTTTTTAATCAACTTTTTTCAACCTGACAAATGATGTACATTTAATAATTCAGCAATAGTTATAAGAAAAATAATAATTAAGTATGAAACAAACCAACGATCCGGGAACAAGCCGTCGCAAGGCGCTAAAAATGCTTGCAGCAGGTTCCGCTGCAGGAGTATTTGGACTCTTTGATAGTTCAAAAGCCCGCGCCGAAAAGTATGAAACGCCTTCCTATCAAAAGGGAGCCCCGCCAGTAACTATCACTAAAGTAAGAGCCATTGTTACAGCACCAGGAGGTTCTAATCTTGTTATCGTTAAAGTGGAAACCTCAGAACCCGGTTTATATGGTATCGGGTGCGCCACCTTTACACAACGGGCAGCAGTGGTGGTTCCGGCAATAGAAATTTACCTCAATGATTTTTGTAAAGGTAGAGATGTTGATAATATAGAGGATATGTGGATGTCCACATATGTAAGCTCATACTGGAGGAATGGGCCCGTTTTAAATAATGCACTATCAGGACTTGATGAGGCCTTATGGGATATTAAGGGTAAACGTGCAAAGATGCCCGTATATCAACTTCTGGGAGGAAGAAGCCGGATTAATGTGGATACTTATACTCATGCAAGTGGAACCACCATTGAAGCCATCGCCGATTCTGTACAAAAGTTTATGGATCAGGGCTGGCGGCATGTACGTATCCAGCAGGGTGGTTACGGTGGCGCCGGTTCTTTCGGCGAAGTAGTACCTGATTTTAAAGCTTCTAATTATGCCAGGCAAAGCGATGGCTATTCAGACCAGGCGGAATACCTTAGACGTGTTCCTAAAATGTTTGAATTCATGCGCAAGAAATGCGGTGAAAAAGTTGAATTGCTTCACGACATGCATGAGCAGGTTGAGCCGGTACAGGCTATCAATATGATTAAATCATTAGAGGAGTACCGTCCGTACTTTATTGAAGATCCGTTCTCACCCGAAAATATGTTATGGTTCAAGCAGCTACGTAATGCTACAACGGTACCTTTAGCAATGGGAGAATTGTTTAATAATGTCAATGAATTCAGGGATCAAATGGTTGAACGGTTGTTTGATTTTATCCGTTGCCATATTTCACAACTTGGAGGTATTACTCCGGCAATGAAGGTGGCCCGTTTGGGTGAATGGTTCAATGTAAGAACAGCCTGGCATGGCCCGGGAGATACCTCTCCGGTTGGTCACCAGGCTAACAATCATATAGACCTTGCCGTTTATAATTTTGGCATCCAGGAATGCCAGGTCTTTAATGAAAAAGTGCAATCGGTTTTTCCCGGATGCCCTGTTGTAAAAAATGGTTATTACATCGTTACCGATGAGCCGGGACTTGGAATAGACATTAATGAAAAGGAAGCAGCCAAATACCCGATTAAATACCAGGGCATGGGCACATTGCGGAAAGGCGATGGAACAATCATAAAGCCGTAATGTAATAAGAAGAGGTTACACAAAGGCATCCTCTGTGTAAAATCTTCTTATCATCCTGTATTTTCCTCAGTGGTTAAAAAAAATTGAGATGAAATTCATATTTATTCTCTGCTCTTTCCTTATTCCAAACCTGGGATACTTGTCACCGTTAGCAGACTTTCCGCAAGCGGAGATTTCTAACGGCATTATAAACGCGACTTTATTGTTACCTGACAGCACATCCGGTTATTACCGGGCTACGCGCTTCGATTGGTCGGGGGTAATTAAAAGTCTTCAATACAAAGATCACAGTTATTTTGGCCAGTGGTTTAAAAAGTATGACCCAAAACTGCACGACGCTATAACCGGCCCGGTAGAAGAGTTTGGTGCGGTAGGTTATGATAAGGCAAAGCCGGGAGAGAAATTTATAAAGATAGGAGTGGGCGCACTTCTCAAAATAGATGAAAAACCATATTCTTCTTTTACACTGTATGAAATTGCAAACCCAGGTAAATGGAAAGTAAAAACATTAAAAGACAGGGTGGTGTTTACACAAGAGTTGAAAGATGAAGCTGGCTATGCTTATCTATACAGTAAAACGGTGCAACTGGTAAAAGGCAAACCTGAACTGATTTTGGAACATAGCTTAAAAAACACCGGAACCATACAAATAGAAACAAGTGTATATGATCATAATTTTTTTCTTATTGACAAAACGCTTACCGGTCCGGATATAATAATTAAATTTCCTTTTGAAATAAATGGTACCGGCAGGGGATTAGGAACATTTGCAGCAATAAAGGATAAAGAAATTAATTACACGCGCAACCTGAATGAGAAAGAGGATATGTATATCGGCGCATTGAACGGATTTGGCAATGACTCTAAAGATTATGATTTCAGGATTGAAAATCACCAATCGATGGCTGGTGTAAGAATCAGGGCAGACAAGCCTTTAGATAAGCTGGTGTTTTGGGCTTGTCCCACGGTTTCTTGCCCGGAACCTTATATCCATATTAAAGTGGATCCCGGCAAGGAATTTAAATGGAAGATAAATTATGAATTTTATGAAATAGGAAAATAATGATTCATTAATGTCGTTCACTTAACAAGGTTGAAGTATTCTTTTATATGGAAATTTACAATTTGATTAAAAGTCTTAGTGCCCCTTGTGGGATTTCCTTTGTGTTCCTTGTGGTTAAAAAACTCCTGATATCATAGACCCAATTTAACCACGATGGGCACAAAGGAAATCTCACAAAGGGCACAATGGATGCCTGCTACAAACGGAATCTTTAAGTCAACGACATTGAATTATTGATGATTAATTTTTGATGATTAATTGTTAATGGATAGATGGTTTAATTATAATAGTTTGCGGATTGCAGTCAAAAATTGTCAGTGGTTTTTATTCTGCTGATAGCTGATAGCTAAATTGTTTTCTAATAATCACTCTCAAAAAATGAATATCCTGAAATATATAACGATACTATGTCTATTACTTGGATGTTACCTGATTTATGGTTGGATAAAGATAGATACTGCTGATATATCGGAGACTGGCAAAGATTGGCCCGTCTATGGAGGTAACAAGGCAGGCAACCGTTATTCGCCTTTGAATCAGATAACTATTGATAATGTTAAAAATCTCAAAGTTGCATGGATGTATAATGCAGCTGTTACTAAAACAGGTGATATTCAGTGTCAGCCAATTGTTGTAAATGGTATTCTTTATGGAACAACACCCGATCTGAATGTATTTGCGCTTAACGCTGGCACAGGTGAACAGGTATGGAAGTTTGTGCCTAATAAAGAAGACAGGCCACATAACATTCGTGGAGTAGCTTATTGGGAAAACGGTGATGATAAACGTATACTATATACCGTTAGTTCCAAATTATATGCGGTGAATGCCAAAACGGGAGAGATCATCAAAACCTTTGGGGATAGCGGAAGGGCTGACCTGCATGAGGGCCTTCAGACCAACATGGATTATGATGTTACAAAAGCATCCATTAACGCTACCAGTCCGGGGATTGTGTATAAGAATACCTTCATCATAGGTTCTACGGTATCGGAAGGTGGTGATGCCCTGCCAGGTCATATCCGGGCATTTGATATAATAACCGGAAAGCTTGCCTGGGTTTTTCATACTATTCCGCAACCCGGAGAATTTGGTTATGATACCTGGCCGAAAGATGCTTACAAAAGAATCGGCGGTACCAACTGCTGGAGTGGAATTACCCTCGATGAAAAACGCGGTGTAGTATATTTTGGTACAGGCTCTCCGTCATCTGATTTTTATGGAGCGGCCCGCACAGGAGCCAATTTGTTTTCTAATTGTATCATGGCACTGGACGCGCAGACTGGTAAAATGAAATGGTATTATCAAACCATACATCATGATCTTTGGGATAGGGATCATGCTTGTCCGCCAAACCTGATAACGGTTACCCATAATGGAAAAAGAATTGATGTGGTGGTTCAGGCAACGAAAGATGGGATGGTTTATGTGCTAGACAGAGATAAAGGCACTTCACTGTTTCCGGTAGAAGAGCGCCCCGTTCCTACCAAAGGGTTACCAGGCGAACATCCATATCCAACCCAGAGATTTCCGCTCCTTCCTGCTCCTTTTACCCGGCAGGTTTTCACTGAAGCTGAAATAACCAATCTCTCTCCCGAAGCTCATGCTTACGCAATGAAACGCTTCAGGACAATAAAATCAAACCATAAATTTACACCTCCTAGTACAACAGGAACGCTGGTTGCCGGCTATAGCGGCGGCGCGGAATGGGGTGGTAATGCAATTGACCCTGATGGCATACTCTATCAGAATGCAAATGAAGAACCCTGGGAGCTGGTTATGTCTGATAGAGCAACGGCTACAGCCAGCAGGCAAAAAACAAGGATAACCCAGGGCCATGCAATTTATATTTCAAACTGTGCATCCTGCCATGGACGAGACAGGAAAGGAAGTGGCGCTGAATTGCCAAGCCTTATAAACGTTGCAAAGCGGCGCTCTGTCGATGATATTCAGAACCTCTTAAAAACCGGCAGTGGAAGGATGCCTTCATTCCAGCATCTTCCTGACAGGGATCGTAACCTGATTGTTAGCTTTGTAACAAATACAGATAACGGGCAACCTTGGGCAAGTACCCCACGTAAACCAGTAAGCGCTTCATTAGCAAATACCGGGTATCCTTATTTGCCTCCTTATCTTAGTAATCCATGGAAAAGATTTACAGATCAGGATGGTTATCCGGCAATAAAACCACCCTGGGGAACTTTAAATGCTATTGATCTTAACACGGGTAAATATTTATGGAAGATCCCGTTAGGTGAATATCCTGAACTGGCCAAAAAAGGGGTACCTATTACCGGAACCGTTTCATATGGCGGTCCTCTTGTAACAGCCGGCGGACTTGTTTTTATTGCCGGCACCAAAGACGAGAAGATACGCGCATTCGAAAGAAAAACAGGGAAGATGGTGTGGGAATACCAGCTTCCTGCCGGCGGTTTTGCAACCCCGATCACTTACGAAGTTGCAGGCAAACAATATGTGGTGATTGCAGCTGGTGGCGGCCGGGAACAAAAGCCAGGAGGAAATTATATTGCATTTGCATTATAATTGTCTTGAAAGAGGTTTTGACCTTATACCTGATACCTCATAGCTATTTCAACAACCACATCATTGCATTTATATCATCATTACCACCATACTGAGATAGTAAAGCATTCTGATAGTTGGTAGTGTTTGCTGTTTGTTCGCTGCTGGAATATTTAAACCGCATTGCGATCCTTCCGCTATTACCAGTACCGGGACCCGTTGTAAATGCAGGAACACCCGTACGCCGATAGGTAAAATAAGATTCTAAACCAGAATGACGGAACAAAGCAAGGTAGCGCTGGGTCAGGATTTCATTCAATCCGGCTGCATTATCTTCTCCGGCATACTTCACCATTGGCTGACTATAATAGGCAGGAAAATCAACGTTTACAGAATATGTATCATAATTGCCCAGGCTGGCTCCAGGATGAAGAAAATATACGGGCATCGTTCCGGATTCGGGAATGTTGTAAAAAGTAAGGGAAGCTTTGATACCAGCCTTATAATAGTCCTCCGCATTACCCAAAGCACCGGAAGTTATCCATCCCCTGTTGATAGCTTCAGCTATATTAAAAAGCATTTCAGGATAACCTATCTGTATACTTGGTTCGCCTGTGTAGGTATCATAATAATGTTTCCTGTTTAATAAAGAATATTGCCCGTTATTGGTTTTAATATACATCGAACCAAGGTCTTCACCCGGACTGGCACCAACAAAAGCATCAAAACCGGTAGGCGATTTACCTGCTGCTACAAGTGCTGTAGCTGGCTCGGAAGTAACAAACACCCTGGGGTCTTTTAACTGGGTTAATAACCCTACATAAGTAGCTGAAGTATTATAACGCAAGGCATCAAAGCCAAAGTTTCCGGGATTGTTAGGGTATAAATTGGTGGGAGATATATAAGTGTACTGCAGGTTATCACTCATATCCTGCATTAACGGAAAGGTGGTTTTATTACCAACGATCTGTGCGAACTGCTGTTTAATATTCAAGCTGGCATCATCTGCTTTCTTACTTAAGTGAATGAGTAAACGAAGTTTGTAAGTGTTAACAACCTTTTGCCATTTTGAAAGATTGTTTTTAAAATAAATATCACCCTGCAGGTTATTGTCCTTTGTAGAAATAAGCGCTGCCAGGTTGGTGTTTGCAGTATCAAGCCAAAGCAATGCTTGCTGAAAAACTTTCTTTTGCGCATCGTAAGCAGGAGTAAGATTGTTCGCGCCTTTCACTGCATCCGTCATAGGAATATCACCTAACTGTAAACTCATCTGTGTAAAGAAATAGGCCCTGAAAAATTTTCCCATTGTTGAAAAAGCATTCAATTCCGGCAAGCCGATCTTTCGCGCCTCTTCTTCCATTTTAACCACATTTTTAAGAGTGGAATAATAATTTGAACCCTGGCCGAAATCGTACCTGTTGTTACCATAGTAATCATAGTTGATTATGTAGTACTGATTGTATTTTTCATAATTGCTGTAAGGCGCCTGGTATAAATCGTTAAGTATGCCATTGAATAAGAGAGCAGGTGGAACCGAAGTTGGTTTGTTTGGATTGACATACAATTCTTCCATGGTTTTTTTGCAACCTGTAGCCACTGAAAGGGTAAGTGCTGGTAAGAATATCCACAATAATATCTTTTTCATAAATCAGAAACGTTTAATAATGTTAAGTAAATCATAGATGACGATATAAGCCTTTAGCAATCAGCTTTAAGAAGATATGTTTATGCATATCGTTTTGCTGATAGCCGACGGCTGACTGCTGATTGCAATGAATTCTGAAATCACGGTTAACATGTTAATTTTAAAAAACAACGTTTATGTTAAGTCCGTACCGGCGGGTAGTAGGAGATTGAAGATCGGTGCCGCTAACTCCACGATTGTACTGATCCAGGTCAACATCTTTAAATCGTTTATCCTTATAAAAATATAGCAGGTTTCTTGCGACTGCTGATACTGTTATTTTGTTGATAAAACTTTTTGAAATAAGGGATGCCGGAATAGTATAACCGATGGTAACCTCACGTAGTTTCGCAAAAGTTTTACTCATTAAATTAGCTTCATCTATTCCGTAAAATTTGCTGATATAATCCTGTACATGTGCTACCTTCTTATTCGGAGCAAACTGAAGGTCTTTGTAATTAAGAATGGCCCCTGTTTTAGAATCATAATTGATAGGGGTACCGTTAGATACAACTACACCATCTCCTATATAAATTCCTGCAAAGTTCGCATCATTTGCATGCTGGTAATCGGCAAGTCTTCCCTCACCGAATTTTCCTTCAATAGTTTCAATATTTCTTCCACCACGCATAGTTTTGTTATGCATATAATCGGTAGTAACGCCGCCTACCCTTCCATCAAACTGAAAACCAAGAGACAGTCCTCTATAGCTAAAATTATTATAAATGCTCCAGGCATAATCTGAGTTCAGGTTACCAAGATATTGTGCTACAGGGTTATTTAGAGGCTTGCCTGCAGCGTCATGTACTATAGAACCATCTGTATTTTTTACAAACGCGCTGGTATACAACTTATCTACACGGTCGCCTGCATGAAAGAATGTTCTGTAAACCGACTGTCCCGGTGGAAGTTCATCATACTTGTCCTGGTAGGTAGACCAGTTAACCAGTACGTTCCAGGTAAGTCCTTTTTGTGATTTTAAAGGCGTTCCGTTAAGTGTGACTTCATATCCTGTCTTTTTTGTATTCAGGGCATTAAGAAAATAAAAACTGTAACCGGTAGCCGAAGAAATCGGATTTTGTAAGATCTGGGGACCGTCTACATACTGAAAAGCAGTTGCGCTTAGCCCTAACCGGTTGTTAAGAAACCGGATATCAAATCCTTCTTCGAAATTTTTCCGGTTAAAAGTCTTGATGTTCGGATCGTAGAGCGAAGATGAAAAGGAAGCTGCAGATTGATTGTTATAAGGTTTATTGGTTGAGTATACGGCTTGTAAGGAATAATCAGGTCCACCGTAAGGTGAGCTGTAGTTGCTTCCATAGTTCAAAGGATAATTAAACAATGAGATACCTGAAGGATTAGCACCATAGGCAGTAATAGAATTGTAAGGTGCCATTCCGATAGTAGCCGATGTTGCATCACCATGAACTGTGGCATAAGAGCCCCGGAACTTTAGAAAGCTAATAAAAGAAGGCATAACTAAATAATCGGAAACCGGTAAGGCCAGCGAAACGCTGGGATAAAAATATTTATTTTTACCAGTTGGTAATGCTGATGACTGATCTACCCTTCCGGTTGTAGACAGCGTTGCATACTTTCCGAATGACGCATCCAAAGAATAGTAAGCGCTCAGAACGCGCATATCAGCAGTAAAGTTTGAAGCCTGGATTGGGTTCTTTGAATTACTGAAGCTATAAACATTTGGAACATTCAGGTAATCTGTTGAACTGAAATTGCTGTTAAAACCGAAGCTACGGATATTACCACCTATCAGGCCTGAAAGGTTCAGGAATTTTTTAATGGTATAATTATAATTTAGCTGAAGTTCGGTGTTGTTCTCAAACAGGCTGCGTCGGTCTTCGCGATAATCACCCTGTTGTTGATCACGGCCATAAGGGTGCGCGGAGAAGGGCATCTTTTCTGTACGTAAAAGATCATAACCGGTAACCTGTGTCCGTGCTGTCAGGTTAAGATTATTATTGATAGTATAATTTGCAGAAAGATAACTGTAAATGTCTGTTTTATAATGGCCACGGAGCCATTCATGCACCATGAAATATGGATTATGATAGCGCTGGTATTCAGCAAAAATTGATTGAGTGCCTACTTTACCAGGCTGCCAATAATTTTTCATATCATCCATGCTCCAGTCGGCACCTGTCCAGATGGCAACATTATAAATGAGGCTGTTAGGACCATAATCTACATCTGGAAAATTTGGTGTGTACTGCTTGTTATAATTTATGTTGGCCTCTATCTTTAAACGGCTTGTCGGGTTATAAGATGCATACAGGTTGAGGTTGGTGATATTCAGTTTCATGTTCGGGATAATGCTTTGCTGAAAAGAGTGGGAGAGAGATATCCTCATGCTGTAATTCTCACCGCTTGCATTCAACGAGATGTTATTGGTAGATTGAAAGCCTGGCTTAAGAAATCTTTCCAGATTGTTTTTACCCCTGGCGGTCCAGGGTGTACCCTGCCTTGTATTGGTAACAGGATCAACAGGACTATCATACTGAGGAATAAGCTGTCCTTCAAATTTTGGTCCCCATACATCATAGTCATTATCGTTCAATCCGCCACCTTTACCATCACCAAATTTGTACAAGCCATTTTCACCAGGCCCGTATTCATCCTGGAGTCTTGGAAATGCGGTAAAGCCTTTATCAATAGAATTGGTGGAATTAATTTCTACAGTGAAACCTTTCTTCTTATTCCCTTTTTTAGTAGTAATCAGGATAGCGCCGTATTGTGCACGGCTACCATACAATGCTGCAGCTGTAGGTCCTTTCAAAACTGAATAAGATTCTATATCGTCCGGACTTAAATTCCAGGTATCTGAACTGATGGGAACTCCATCCACAACATACAATGTAATTTCATTTCCTCTGAGTAGTACTATTGGCTTGCGTAACATTTCCGCGGATGGCCCTACTGAAAGTCCGGCTACTTTGCCTGTAAGTCCTGATATGGGATTTTGGTCTCTTGCCTTTACCAGGTCCTCACCTTTTACTTCCTGCACAGCATAACCGAGCCGTTTAACTTCTTTTCTGATACCAAGTGCTGTAACTACCACTTCGTTCAATCCTTCCGTTTCCATATCAGCCTGAACTATAATATCATCACTACCGGTAACCATTACCTGCTGCGATTTTAAGCCGACGCCCGTTATAATAAGCACATCACCTTTTTTGGCATTGATCGTAAAGCGGCCCCCGGCATCCGATGATGCGCCTTTATTTGATCCTTTAATAAGAACTGTTCCGCCGGCAACGGGTGTTTGGTCAGTACGTGATAAAATCCTTCCGCTAATTGGATTCTGTGCGTATAACGAAACAGGAATAATTCCTGCAAAGAATAGTAATACTATACAAAGAAGCGTACAGTTTTTCATAAACAGTAGTTTTAATATGAAATATTGTTCGAAAGTAAAACCTGTTTATGGGTAAATAGACAGCGGCATCTTAAGTTAATATTAACTTTTAAAAATTAGTTAAAAATGACTTATTGGGTTTAATCTTGATTCATTAAGGCGTTATGAACCATAAATACCAGCTATAGTACAATGGCAATCTATATAATTTGCATAGTTACTCATTCCAACCTCTGATTTTCGCTATCGCGGATTATTTGACGTTTATCAAAGCAGATACCACTTCAGCGTTTCTATTTATACCATCCAAGAAGCAATATTCTTTTTAGCAAATAATGTTAACTACCCTATATCAAGTAGGTAGTCATTATCTCTATTAGCCATTTTTCGTTTTCGAATCATACTTATTTTTTTTGATCCACTGGCTTGATCTGGTTTGTAATTTCCAATCATGTTCAGAGCTACTTTGTTAATAAGGGAAAAATTTTGTGCACTGTGTTCTGCTTGTTTTTTGCTTTTATCTTCTGCGAATACTACATCCATACACCAAAAAAATTAAATTATTTTATACTATGATAAATTTTATAAAAGGGAACGCTATTAAATCAGGTAGGACATGTGGCAGAATAATCGCTACTTTCCTCCTTGATTTAAGGCATCTTTAAGATCTATCGAAATATAAATCGAGGCTTAGATAATAATCGTCAAGAATAAATTTCCCTGAATAAAAGTAACGGATAGAAAGATGTTAAAATGAGGAATAAGTAAAAGGTTTTGTTATGTTAGAATTTAATCAATTATCGAAAAAATCAATCAAAAAATGTATCCTTTTGGCGTCATAGTGTAGTAGTTAGATGGCTATTATCATTTTGCCCTTAAATTAAATCACTGCTTTATGATTTTAAACGTTCTGAACAATCCTTCCCCTGTAATCAATTTTACAACGTACAATCCTTTGGCCCAGGTTGAAGTGTTATAACGTATCATATTTGTTCCAGGTAATAATTTCTTTTTATCAAGCATAATTATTTTTCCAGAGGCATCCATTACTGAAATATTGCAGGATTGTTCTTTGCTAGTTGCTACAGTCAGATTTATTTCGTTAATTACCGGATTCGGCAATACTCTTGCATAGAATAACTGGTTAACAATATCTAATGCAATAACGGGGCTGTATTTTGATTTTCCATCCTTATCAACCTGCTGTAGGCGGTAATAAATCTTTTCTTGGTTGAGTCTTACAATGTTAGTATCTGTGTAGTTATAATTCAGGATTGTGTTTGAATTTCCAGCCGCATTTACAATGGCAATGCTTGAAATTGTATTCCATCAATACTGCGCTCAATACTAAAGTAGCTGCTATTTTGTTCGCTTGTGGTCACCCAGGTAAGGAGGCTGTTTTTGCCAGATAAGCGGGCGGTAAAGCTTAACAAATTTATTGGCAGTATCACTTGAGTACCGGCAATTCGCGTAGAAGCTTCTCCTACTGTTTTTGCCGTTTCACTGTTACCGGCATTATCCGTAGCAATACTAAAAAAACTATAGGTAGAATCCATCCTGCCAATGAAATTGTTATCCGGTGTAGAAATGTTGGAAAGCCATAATTGAAAAGGCCCGTTATTGACAGCATAATAAACATCATAGCGGTACGCACATGGCATGTATTCCCTATGACCATTGTTTATGGAAATTCCGGCAACATCAATATTCCGATAGCGCACCGGATACTAACGTCTCCTGAAAATTATATCAAAAACTTTCTACTTTACCTAGCAGCTTCCATTATTATAACTTTATAATACCTGTAAAAATAATTGGCTTAATATGCTAATCATGTTAAATACGGCTTATACTTTTTCAATCCGGGTATACAAATAATACTGAATCCGAAACAGCATAAGCCCCAAAAACGCCAATAGCATTTTTAAACTGTCCTGGTACAACAAACACCGGTTCTACAAAAGGATTAAACTGTGCTAACTTTTGCTTGTCAAGGTTGTCGTAAAAAGTAAAAATATTTTTATCAACTGATTGCAGGCTTATATAAGCTGAATCATTTTTTTTGTGAGAATAGGTGGGTTCAAGCGTGAAAGTCAATGGAAGTCCATTCACATTCTTATCTGCATAAATTGTTCGACCAACTTCTTTTACATAATATTTTTGTCCGAATGTGCAGCTGCTTTTAACACCTCTAACACTTTTTACACTACTGTCAATGATTCTTCCCATCTCATAGCGGTAGTAATTTTCTACTCCTGGCTTATCCGTAAAGCCAAGAACAACGCCTTCATGCTCACCATACAAATCTTTAAAAACCTGTACGTAGCTGATTGATGTAATAGGCGTAGAAACCTGGTTGGTAGTTGCCTGTGCAGTGTAGCTTGCAGCCTTATAATTGATAGTAAGGATATATGTTTTGTTTGATCGAATATCCAGAGGTCCTTTGTAGAAATAATCATACCGGCACAAATGAAAGTTATACAATGAATCAAAATTTAGGTTACTCGCAGAACTTCCATCATTTATTATGACAGTGGCATTATCAATAGTCAATTCCCTGGTGTTAATTTTAGGATCGAAATAAGGCACGGTCTTGTTCAGGTAGAGTATTGGCTTTTGATTAGGCGTTATCAGGCATTGAATTGAAACTTTTGTTTGATAAGGCTGTTGCTTTATGGTAATATCTTTTTCGCAGGATGCTATTACCATAAATATGAGTATTAATAAATTGAGTGATATCTTATTTTCCATGAAATAATTTTATAACTGGTCCACTATCTGAAGAAATGTTTCTTTCCAGTAAGCCGGATTATAATTAAAGGATTCCTTGCCGAATCGGACGATTATAACATTTTTTTTTGGGTATATATAGATGTATTGCCCATATAATCCCGCCGCATAATAACTTCCATAATTTTCAGGGCCGGTTATCCAGTTGTATTGAAAATTAAATTTCCCTCCTGCTGTTGTATCAGGATGTGTTGATGTATATATCCATTTTTCTGAAATAAGTTGCTTACCGTTCCAGTTACCATTGTTCAAATAAAGCCTGCCTAATTTGGCAAAATCCCGTGTAGTAGCATTTAAACAACAAAAAGCTTTTTCAATACCGGTATTACCATTATTATCAAGGTTCCAGAATGCGGTATGTTCCATACCCAGGGGATGCCACAATTTATTTTGTAAATTCTCTGATAGCGTTTCATTCGTAGCTCGCTCAAGTATTAATCCCAGTAATTGGTAGTTTTCACTTTCGTAGTTAAAATGTAACCCTGGTGGTTCAGCAATTTTTGAATTGAGCATCCTCATTCTTAAATCATTTCCATAATAAAATTGTGCATTGTCTGAATTTGGATTAAAAGAAGACTTTGAAAATTCAATACCCGAAGTATGTTTTAGCAAATTATTGATGGTAATGGGCTCAAATCCATTATATTTCAGCTCAGGTATGAAATCTGTTATAGATTGATCAACACTGCTGATTTTTCCCTGATCAATAGCCATGCCTATCAGGGTGGATACAAATGATTTCGCTACGGAAAAACTTGATACGGTGCTGGTATCGTTAAATCTTGGTGCGTAGCTTTCATATACAATGGTATCGTTTCGTATGATCATGAAGGAAAGCGTATGATGAAGTTTTACCATTCCATCCAGGTCAATTCCGCTTGGGTCAATATTTCTTTCGTCTACTTTTATTAATCTTCCGATATTATTTTTAAGTAGTGGTTCAAAAAAATGGAAAACGGTGTCACCTTTACTAATATGTCTTTTTGGAAAAAGGCTTGCGTTATTTTCTTTTGGCATATTATGAATAAGTGGGGTCATTATATTACAGGCGGTTGCATAAAATACAAATAGGTAGATTGGAATATTTTTTATCGTATTCACTTTTAAAATTTAAAATTGTAACTGATGCCCGGTATTACAGGCAACAAGGAAACTTCTCTTGCCTGCACCTGGCTGGTAACTGCATCTTTTGTTAAGTAAATAAAGTAAGGATTATGCCTGCTGTAAATATTATATACACTAAATACCCATTCGGAATTATATTTTTTACCGAATAATTTTGCTGGTCGGTGATACATGGCGCTCAGGTCGAGGCGGTGATAGGAGCGATACCGGTAATTGTTCCTCCCTGTGTAGTCATAATAAGTTCCGTCGTACAATGATCCATCTCCATATACTGCAGCTCGTCCTGTTGGTAGCGTAAATGCACCTCCTGAAGTAAAAACGAAAGCAGAAGAAAAAGTCCAACGCCTGTTTAGATCATAAGTGCAAACAACTGACATGTTATGCCGCTTATCATATGCAAAAGGAAACTGGTTGCCGAAATTAAGTGAATCGAATTTTTGATTGGTAAATGACAGCGTATAAGATAACCATCCTGTTAATTTGCCAACATTCTTCTTTACAAACACTTCCACCCCGTAACTGTGCCCTTTTCCGAAAGTTAATTTTGTATCTATATCTGCACTTTGGAGCGATTGCGATCCTTCTTTAAACAATACCTGGTTATTCATCGTTTTGTAATAACCTTCTATACTTGATTCATAGGCGTTGTCTTCAAAATTTTTAAACAATCCTAACGCCCATTGCTGGCTTGTTTGCGGCTTTACAACCTTACTGCTGCTTATCCAGATGTCTGTTGGTAAGGAAGCTGTGCTGCTAGGCACCAGGTGCTGAAACTGATTCATTACGGTGTAAGCCGCTTTTAAGGAAATGGCATCGTTTAACCGGTATTTGATAGTAGCCCTTGGTTCGTACCGCAGGTATTGGGCATCCTTAGTGATAAATAATGGAACACGTAAACCAACACTGGCGCTTAAATTTTCAGACAGCGTAATATCATCGTTAATATAGAAAGCTACCTGAGAGGAATATTTACGTTGTATGCTGTCTAAATTTGGTTTGGAGATATTCCCGTTTCGTGGCACTTTCGCTGATGATGTAGAAGGAAAGAGCGTGCTGTAAGAATAATTCACCCCTGCCTTAATAGTTTGAGAGGAGGAAGTGAAATAGCTTAAATCACTTTTAACATTAATATCTTTGATACCAGTATAAAGCAGGGCATAATACTGATCTTGAGTAGTGGTCAGGCTTAGATGATAATCATTGTATATGAAAGAAGTATTCGCAAATAGCTTTTTATTGAATAAATGGTTCCACCTTGCCGTTCCGGTACTGTTGCCAAAATTAATTCCATAGTTTAAACTGTTGGCGCCGGCATATTTGGCATTATCCAATCCTTTAAAAAAGCTAAGGTATAAATGGTCATTTTTAGTCAGCTCAAAGTTCACTTTTGCATTTACATCGTAGAAATAATAATTAGTGTTATTCTTATTCTTGGGAACGACCAGTGGTGTAAGCAAATCAATAAATGTTCTCCGGCCAGAGATAATAAATGATGATTTATCTTTTTTTAAGGGGCCTTCCAGGGTAAGGTTAGAAGAAATTATTCCAATTCCACCTTCACCACTGAAATTTTTCTTGTTCCCCTCTTTCATGGTTATATCAAGTATTGAACTAAGTCTCCCACCGTATTGTGCAGGATAGCCGCCTTTAATCAATGTAACACTATTTAATGCGTTGGTATTAAAAGTGCTGAACAAGCCAAACAGGTGATTGGGATTATAAATAGTAGCTTCGTCTAGCTGTACAAGATTTTGATCAGTATTACCCCCTCTTACATAAAAACCGGTTGTGCCTTCCTGGCCCGATTGCACACCTGGCAATAACTGGATAATTTTTAAAATATCCCTTTCTCCACCAATAGCCGGCAATGTTCTGATCTGTTTCATAGGAATATTAATCACACTCATTCTTGATTTTGAGATATTGTTATTATTCCTTGCAGAACTTACCACCACTTCTGTCAGTTCATTTGATTTTTCCTGTAAGCTATAATCTATTGATTTATCTATATTTCCTGCTATGGTGAATAGCTCAGGTTGATACCCCTGGTAAGAAATAATTACCCCTAGTGAATCGGTTTGTTTTGCGGAGATAGAATAAAATCCATATGCATTAGATGTAGTACCCCTCTTCTCGTTAGTAATATAAATACTTGCACCGATCAGGGCTTCACCTGTTTTTGTATCCTTAATATATCCACTGATAGTAATTTTAATTTGCGCCATGGATAAAATCGGTAGCAGGGTCATTAGAAGTAATGCGATTTTTAGTTTCATTAATATTGCTTTTTAAATTTTTTTGGCTACAAAATTTAAAAGTATCCCCTCACATAAGAATAAGGAGGGGACTTAAATCCAAGATACCAAAACTAATCCCTTCAATGTATTGGATGCTTAATCGTGCTCTTTGTGAATCTCACATTCACAACCCATTGTACTTTTACCATTTGTAACTGTGCTGTCTTCGTTTTGCCCATCCTGTTCTGTTTCCAGTTCTTCTTTGATAAATGATCCGTTATTTGAAAACCGGGCAAGTTTATCAATACCTGCTACAACAAAATATGCACAATAACCAACATTGTCTTTATCAAACCATATAATAACTGTGTTGGCCGGATACCTGATTGCAAATGAGTCTTTAACTATCTGGGGCACCATACTTGCTGCAACTTCCGGGCAGGTATTTTCTGCCTTCTCATTTTTATCATCTTTGGAACAGGCAATAAAAACTATAGATGCAGTGAGTGCTATTAATACTATTTTTTTCATTTAATTTAATTTTATGTTTTTTGTAAATTATTTAATATCTGCGTTTGCCACCATTTTACCAGCCGGTGATGCATTGGAATGGACCTCTATATACCCAGCGTAAGTAATGATATTATCATAGGTAATATTTGCTACCGAACCTGCAGGTGAAGTAGCAGTTGTTACATTTAGTGTAGTGCCGGTTGCCTGTGCTCCTGTACCTGTTATATTGCTTAAGGGAATTGCAATGGTGCCAGGAGAAGCAATGGTGCCGTTGTGAATGTGCATCACCAGCGTTGTGTCTTTGACAGTATTTTGTAAGGTAATCAGAATATTTGCTGAATGGTCACTGTTCTCTGCAAAAACCGCCTTACCATTAATACTACTGCCTGCTGTTCCATTTAAAACAATCTCTTTGGTTCTTAGCGTGGTAGTGGATGCAGACATGTCTTTCTTTTCACAAGAAGAAAAAAAGCTTACAGAAATTACAATGGCAATTGCAAGCACAAACATTCTTAATTTAAATTTTGTCATAATTAAATAATTTAGTTGATAATAAGCACCTCTCATTTTATGGTGTTGGTTTAGAAGTTATTTGCATGAATGTATTTATAGTTGTAAGAATGAGAAACAATAGTTGGGTTAGATAATAGATATTTTTGCTACTACAATGAATACGGTTAGCTAAACTAAATAATGTAACAAAAGTGATTAATAGAATTTGTATGAGGACTGCTTAAGAAATTTTAATCATGAATAAGATTTTATTCTCTGCATGGTGGAAAAATAATTTAGTTTTGTGTCAAGCATGAACTAACTTTAAAATGCTATCATTATCAACTGTCAGCTAATATGTATTCTTCCTGATAGCCGAAAGCTGACAGCATATGAGTCAATTAAAGTTTAAATAACACTAGTGTCATGTCAAGCATACTTTGTCGTATTAATTGCTATCAGCTGTCAGCTTTCAGCCATTAGCAGATCAAAGCGTAGTGGGTTTCCTCCTGATAGCTGACCGCTGACGGCTGATAGCCGTAATACGACGTTTTATATTTGACATGACACTTAGTGTACTTACCATTTAATTATGCAACATTTATTAAAGCCTGTTAGAGTAATGTTATTTATTTAACGACTAGGCCTGAAAGGGCTCAATATATTAGCACAGGGTGAAGCCCTGTGATAAGGAAGACGATTGAACTAAGCCATGTAAGGGTGTAATATTGTTTTTGATAGCATGCACTTGATCTTCATATTACCCCCTACAGGGCTTGGGTTAATGACAACGTTGTTTCACAGGGCTTCACGCTGTGCTAATATATTAAGCCCTTACAGGGCTGGTAGCTTTCTTAATTACATTGCCTGTTAGGGACGACTAAATAAATCATGGTCAACTTTGATTCCATAACATATAACCTTGATAAAGCATGTTGCATAATTAAATAATCAGTACACTAATATTATAGGCGTTTAAAAGTCATTGTTCGTCCAATAAATTCAAAATGCCAGAATCCCCGCACTTTAAGGAGATCTTCACTTTCCATCCATATAGTTGAACTCCATACCCTGCCAGTCTTTACATCATAAATTCTTCCGTTTTCCCAGCAGTTGCTTCTTGCATTGTAAGTGAGTCCATCAAGAACTTCAAGCCCCAAAATTTTCCTGCTTTGTAAGTTGATATCCGGGTTATGCATATCTGTTCGTATGGTCATTGGCCGGCTCTTATCATCAGTATCTCTAAACCAGATTACCTTTCCTTTGAATGCATAAGAATCCTTATATACCTGAATAATAACATTTCCCTGAAGTGAAATCCATTTTCCTAATATAAGGTTTGATGGTTCTTGTGCATAAGCAAAGTTTGATGCGATAAAAAATAATAATAAAGTATTAAACAGAACTCTTAAACCATTATACTTACAAGTGGACATGCTATCAGTCGTCTGTTAAATTATAAAAAAGATATTGAAGCAATTAATTAAGACCTCTCTAAATCCGGATTACGTAAAGAATAGTATCATATAAATACCTATCAATAAAAATTTATCACAGCTTTACACGAATACCGGTTGCAAGACCAAATGAATTAGGATACGATTTTACAACGGCGCCTTTATTAATAGCTGAAACAGCGAATCTTGCTGTTGGCATAAATGTTACTGCAATGCGTTTACTTAAGTTATATTCCGCCCCAACTCCAAGCAAACCACTTAAATAATTTGATTTTAATCCCTGGATTTTATTAATGATTTCAGCTTTATTAGAAGTTCCCTTTTCAAGAACCGTCTCAATCTTTCCTTTTGTTAGAAAATTAGCAGAAAGTCCAAGCATAGCATTAAAATTAAAATTACTTTTTGTGAAGTTATACTTGATGGCTATTGGGATGCCTATATATTGAAGTGTATGAGTAGATGTAAAGGCATACAAGCTGTCGCCGATACCTGGCGAACTGCTAAATGATGGAAGAACATAACTATATCCGGATGAGGTATTATAGCGATATTTTACAGATCCTGAATTATCTGACTGAGCATAAATCGTTTTTGGCTCAACAGTAATCGCAGTATTTGAAAAGGTAAGGCCTGATTGAATAATCCAATGCTTACTTACCTTGTAATCAATCAATACTCCTGTAGAAGATGAAAAATCATGCTGTTCGCTTTTTTCAATTTCATCGGCATCAGCTGCCTGGTTATCAGGCACGTCGTTTTGTAACCGGTACCAGGCAAAGTCAGGAGAAAAATACAGAGAGGCAGACAATCTTGATGGCGTGGCTGTAGGTTGATCCTTAACCTTTTTAACACCACTTAAATTATTGTTAATGCCGGATGTGGTAATTAAAATTACCGCCGGCTGTATTTTTATCGTATTTATCATACTCACATTAAATTTGCCTGCTATAATGGGAAGGGAACTTACTTCAGATAGAAAAAGTTTATTTTGAACTTCTACAATACTGCCCTTACCAGGCAAACGATTATGGCCACCTTCAGGTCTGTTTATTTGATTAATGGAATAGGTTTCCATTAGTTTTTTGTTTTGTGTTTTCGTATCAGCAATTTTATTTCTTCGGGCTAAGAATACTTTGTTTTTTGAACCAAGGACATTTTGTTTCTTCTGCTTTAAATCGCTCTTTACAAAATACTCACTACTCATCCTTTTTGCTTTCTTTACTATGGATATAAAAGAGTCTTCTTTCGTGAGCAGTGATAAACCGTTTACACCAATAGCTTTATCTTTTTTAACCAGTTCTAACGAATCTGTAAGGCGCGGTATAATAATATTAGTACTGCCTTTAAAACCTTCAGGCTTTACAATAATTTTACTCATGGATTTGTTTCCTTTAGCTGATTCCATTTTCTTGTAACTTGTATGCAAATCATAAAAAAATAATCCTGTTAGAAGCAATAGTAAAAGAATGGCTACACGTTTCAGAATACTATATTTTTTTTTAATTGAAGAGAGTGTGTCTTTATCCAAAATCTTTTCAACACCATCCCACACTTTTGAGGAAGGCATCTCTTCATTATCATCAAGATTCGATCTGAACAAATTTTCTATATCGGGTAAATTTTTATCCATATTATACATTTCGTTTGGCAACTTTAAGACTGTTTATAACAGCTTTTTTCAAAATAACTTTTGCATCAGAAAGATTGGATTTAGATGTTCCTTCAGCAATACCTAGATGTTCTGCGATTTCCCGGTGTTTCATTCCTTCAAATACGTAAAGGTTAAATACCATCCGATAAGCAGGTGGAAGAGACTGGATCATTTTCAACAATTCCTTTTTCCCTAATTGTGCTGAAATGTCTTCATCTCCCATCTCTTCTACATTACTTGTATCTAGATTTAATACCACATGCATTTTAGATTTGCTTCTATAATGTTGAATTGAACAGTTAACCATAATCTTTCTTATCCATCCTTCAAATGACCCGTTAAAACTAAAATTATGTAAGGATCTAAACACTTGAACAAACCCTTCCTGAACTATTTCCTCCGCTTCTTCCCTGTTTTGGGAGTATCGCAGGCATACACCAAACATTTTAGGAGCAAACAATTTATATAACTGATTTTGTGAATGCCTGTCCCCGTCGATACAGGCTAGTATCAGTTGATTTGATTGTTCCAAGAAGTTGATTTGCTTTAATAACATAGTTGTAGGTGCTGAAGGAAATGGTTGGGTCATGATGTAAATACATTCCAATAAACAACATTTTAAAGATTTCCATTTCAGGCAAATTAGTAGCTGATTCTGTTTGCATTCTGAATTAGCGCACTGTTCCTTCTCCATTACCTAATCATTAACAAAGCTGCTCTGTTACAGATAAGGTAAAGCTATTTGTGAGGTGGGAACTAACCTTTATACAGGTGAGCAATTATTTATTAATAAACCCAACCATTTACATACGGTACTACAACTCTTACTTATTATAACAAGTGAAGTAACTTATTAGTAGAATCTACCTGCTTTTTATTAAATATAAATATGCCTCAATCAATACTCAGGATAGTTATCTCATTGTTACTCTTTTTATTTATGTGGGATTCATCTTATTGTCAGAATATCTTTTCTGTTTCAGGAAGGTTAATTGATGCTACCACTAAACAACCTCTGTTATATGCAACTGTACATTTAGTAGGACATGCAGGAAGTACACTTACAAAAGCTGATGGCTCATTTTATATAAGAAGCGATGAATGGTACGATACTCTTTTGATTACAAATATAGGATATGAGCTATTAAAGGTCCCCCTTCAAAAGTTACATACGACAAATCTGGTTTTAGAAATGAAAAATACCGCAGCCAAATTACAGTCAGTTACTGTTAGCGTCCCCAAAAAACCAGGGAAATCGTTCATGCAAAAAGTTATTGAACACAAGTCTTATAACAATCCTGAACGTTTTCATAGCTATACCTACCAGCGATATACCCGTAATGAACTTGATCTGGACAATATGGATTATAAAAAAATAAACAAAAAAAGCCTCAAAGGATTAATGGCATCAATATATTCAGGGTTGGATTTAAGCATCAAATATGATAAGGAATTACCTATTTATTTTTCTGAGGTCATTGCCAATAATTATCATTCTATTTCTCCGGGTATTGAAAGGGAAAGTATTCTTGCAAAAAAATCGCTTGGCCTGAAAACAGATGATTTGCTGAGGCATTTTGAAAAATTTTATTTTTCGTTTAATGTGTATAACAACTGGATACCTGTATTTGAACAAACTTATGTAAGCCCGTTAAACGATAACGCCTTCAGCTACTATTCATTTTTTATGGGTGATACCCTTATTGAAAACGGAAATATACTCAGACAAATACGTTTTGTCCCGCTTCGCGCCTACGAAAGGGCTTTTACCGGTACATTATGGGTAAATGACAGTTCATATGCTATTGAAAGCGTAGATATGAATCTTACTAAAACAGCCAATTTGAATTTTGTTAAAGACATTAGTTACAGCCAGGGTTATAAGCAGATATATGATTCCACTTCAGGCAAAATGGTATATATGCCCTCTAAATACTATTCTGAAGTGAAATTTGAAGCAGGTCTTTCGCTGCTTGGTATTCCGATTCCGGAGAATAATGAAAGCCTCAGTTTAATTACAAAAAGCACCAGTGTACTGGACAAAATCTATATAAATACAAACGAACCGGATTTGGTTATCGGTAACCTGATGAATCAAAAAAAAGTAACAAATTATGAAAAGCCTGATAGTTACTGGGCAAGGCACCGGCTAGATTCTCTTACCAGGCATGAAAAAAGTATTTACCTGATGGTAGATTCGCTACATGATAACAAACGCTTTCAAAGGGATATAAAATTAATAGCCTTTGCCGGAACAGGTTATTGGGATTTTGACAATCAGTTGCGTATTGGCCCCTATTCCTCGTTCATCAGTAGTAATTCGATTGAAGGATGGCGTTTTCGTTTAGGATTTTGGACTATGCCCGGTATCAGCAGGCGTCTTAATTTTTATGGTTATGGAGCTTATGGAACTAAGGATAATAAATTAAAAGGTGGGCTGGGTATGAAATATGTATGGAACGCATCCAGGTGGACAAAAAGTTCGGTTTGGTTTGGAAGTGATTATGATTATATGATCAATGAAGACGATGAGTTGGATAAAGACAACATCATCAATTCTTTTCTAAGAAAGGAAGTGCCATTTACCCGTACTTATTTAAAACAGGTATTACTAAAGCAGGAACAATACCTCAGCAAAAATCTTAATGTCACTGCTTCTTTAAGTTACAGAGAATTGAATCCTGTATTTGATTTTCAGTTCCGCCCGATAAACCCCGTCCTGGATAAACCTTATGACACTGTCTTTGCCAGGATACTGGCGGTAGCCGAAGCTTCCATTGGTTTGCGCTATGCTCAGAAAGAACGCACTACAATAATGAATTATGACAGAATATTACTTGGTTCTTTTAAGCCAATTATCTCCCTGAATTATATTTATGGGTTTGAAATGGGAAAGTCGCAGTTTGAATATCACAAAGTGAACCTAAGCCTTGAACAAAAACTACAGCTACCTCCTAAAAGTATTTTTTACTATAAAGTCAGTGCAGGCAAAACTTTCGGAACCATACCTTATCTACTACTTAATATTCCATCAGGAAATGAATATTATGTATCAAGCAAATATCAGTATAACACCATGACACCTTATGAATTTGCCGCTGACAAATTTATAGGCCTGCATACAAGGTTATCGTTGGGAGGCGTAGTCTTTGATAAAATTCCTTACCTGCGCAAACTTGGCTGGCGCGAACGGTTCTCTTATAACATGTATTTAGGTGGTATGACCCGGTTCAACATAGATTATAATACAAAACCGAATTTTAATCTTACAGGCAAAATCCCTTTTATGGAAGCCAGTGTTGGCATTGAGAATATCTTTCATGTGCTCTCTATCGAATACTATCGCCGGTTAACACATTTAAATAATCCTTATGCCCGCCAGGAGGGATTTTATCTTGGGGTAACGCTAATATTTTAATTTATAAAACAAAACTCACATATGAAATTTATAACCGTCACTATGCTCACTCTTTGTTTGGCATCGCTCAGGAGCAATGCACAGAACAATCCTGACGACATTATAGGAAAATGGGCATCCACAGAAGGTAACCTTATAATAGAAATATATAAAGAAGGATTTACTTACCAGGGAAAATTAATCTGGTTTGACAACAGCGATAAAAAAGACATACCCCTGAATGAACGATTGGATGAAAAAAATCCAAATCAGGCTTTTCGCACAAGAAAGTTGAAAGGGTTGAAAGTGTTGCAGGATCTGTCATATAATCAAAAGGATAAGCGTTATGAACACGGAATAATTTATGACGGAAACTCAGGCAAAACGTGGAATGCATCCCTTTGGTTTGAGAGTAATAATTCTCTTAAAGTCCGGGGCTTTTGGCATGTTGAATGTCTAGGACATTCCTTAAGTCTTAAAAAAATATAATCATCTAGCTAATTTATCCCATAAACCTTATTATGAACGAACTTGTTAATTTTCTTTCACATACCTCCGCTGAGTTACAGATTATCATCTTTACAGCAATGTTATTGATCTGTTGGAATATTGAAAATATTGCCGGATTGGCCATGAATTATAACAGGTGGAAACATACTTTTCTGAATGCCAAATTCATATTAACAAATGCCCCTGTTCAATTTTTACTGGGCTTTGTATTTGTGTATACCATGCAATGGACTAAATCACATCATTTCGGCTTCCTTCAATATTTGCCATTTGTAAAGAATCAACTGGCTCTCTTCCTGGCAACTTTTGTATTTCTGGATTTTGGCGAATACATGTATCATGTGCTAATGCATAAAATTAAAAGTCTTTGGATGTTTCATGTAGTTCATCATAGCGATTGCGAAGTAGATGTATCAACTACGCTCCGGGAACATCCGGGCGAAAACCTCATACGCAATTCGTTTACACTTATATGGATATTTATTAGTGGTACATTTTTTTGGGTACTGGTTCTTAGGCAGCTTATACAAGTATCTTCCAATATATTTGCACATATTAATTACCGCCTTCCGGAAAAACTTGACCGTATAGTAGGATGGATCTTTATAACTCCGAACCTGCATCATGTGCACCACCATTATAAGCAGCCTTATACAGATTGCAACTATGGAGATGTATTAAGTATATGGGATAGAATGTTTGGCACATTAAGCCGGTTGTCTGCTTCAAAAATTATATTTGGAGTAGATACCTATATGACAAAATCAGAGAATTCAAAATACGGTTCACTGATTAAAATGCCTTTTGGAAAATACAGGAAACATAAAAAATGCATTACTGAATCAATACTAAAATGATACGGCTTATTAAGATCTAACAAAATTAAAAATTGATGATACCCTACTGATCGAATTTATTTCAAGGGTTTATTCTTCTTATACCCTTTAATCCTGAAAATATATAACTCTTTACAAATGACGCCGCTTCTAAACTGAGAGACTACTAAAGCCATTTCATAATGCTCAAAGCTGTTAATAACCACATCAAAGGTTTTATAATTAAATAGATTGGAAGGTACAATAAAGTAGGCGTTATCTCCGGGTTGTAGTTGATTCTTATATTGATTCATCCAGTAATACTGGTGTAAGTTTAACACATTGCCTATGGCAAACGTTTGTTGTTTTGTTTTGTAAGCAATATAATAGTCAATATGCGCTGCCGGGAACCAATTGGTTACAATAATAGGCGCGTCCGAATGCATCATGTTTTTTGATACATCATGTCTGTATAAAGAGTCAAATTTTTCTCCTGCTTCTTTCCAGCCATACATATCTAATGTTAAATCGTCCCGGCCTACATTAAGACCATTCTTTTCATCAGACAATGTTCCCGGGTAAAAATTTGTTAGAAGAATTTCACAAACAGCTATTGTTATTAAATACACCAAACCAAATTTTAATATGACCGGGATTTTAAGCTTCTGCATTTGCATACCCGATGCTAATTTGATAGCGGGTATAATTAAGAGACAACTATAAGCGGGCCCTGACCAGTGAGCCAAAGTTTCCCTGAACAACGACACAAATAATAAAACAGCGATAAGTGGTAAACTACAAAACAGGATTAATTTAACATCTTTTTTATCGGCAGTAACGTTTCCTTTAAAACTCCATACCAGACTAGTACAAATGAGAAAGAAATTAACAGGGTTCGCAATGAGGAAAATTACCTTTAATAATTCTTTTAAAAATTCACTTATATGAAGTTCAGCTCCTGTTACAGTAACGCGACTACTGTGAAATTTATAAGTAACAAAATTATTCTGAATGTTCCAAACAATTATGGGGGAAATAATTGTTAAGGAAATGATTGTTGCTATATAGAGACCCGGATGCTTTAGCCAGTTACGATTCACTAAAACAGCATATAAGGCAACTCCAAACCATAAGAAAACTCCATGAATCTTACTCATAATACATAAGCCCGCCATTAATCCAAACAAACACCACAGTTTAGTTACTTTTGGATCAATTGATGAGCAATGCGAAATTTTTATCAGAATTAATAAGCTGGCCAGCCAAAAAAACATCTGAGGGCTGTCAGGTAAAATGAAAGCTCCTGCAATGATACTACCATACAACGATGATGTGTAAAGCAATGCTGCAAACCACCCTGTTTGGTAATTATATATAGCAGTTCCAATTTTAAAAATAAGCCACGTTGATCCTGCCGCGGCTGCTATGGCGCCAAGACGGACAAAAATTTCACTATGAAGTAAAAGATTGGCGGTAGTTAATCTTATCAACCATGCAACGATTGGAGGATGATCAAAATAATTTAATTGAAGTTTTAAGGAATACGCCCAATAGTAAACTTCAGCAGTGCTTAATTCTAAAGATGAAGCAATAATAAGCCTCATTAACGTGGAAATTATTATAAGAACAAGCGTCATTTTCCTGTAATCCCGGCCCATGTTAAATATCATATTTTTTAATATTTTATACATCGTTTGTTTAGATTTATAATGTTATTTGCTATGAACAAATCCAGAATAAAGTCTGGAACAGGCAATGCATTCAAACTATTAATCTGTAATCTATCCATCTTACAGCATAGAAATGAAAACAAGAAAGGTTTAAGAATATCATACAATAGTTTTGTGTTAACCGTAAACTGGCGAGTGTGGCTATCAGCTATCAGGAGGAAACATATCCCATATGTTGATCCTGACTGCTGATAGGTAACGGCTGATAGCATGTAATACAACACTTCATGGTTAACTTAATATTAGTCTTAAGTAAACGTCACTGAATTACAATTGTATAGATTAAAAGCAATATTACAATCTTAAAATAGAAATACTTTAACACCTCAATGAAATCGCATTTTCTATTACTACAGGAATAAAACAGAATTCATGTTTATTTTTGATTCCAAATATTTAATCTGCAAATGATAAATAAAATAGGTTCTGTAGATAGATCTGTTATTACTTTTTTTCCGCGAATATTCACAATATTAATTTTCTTCTTAAGTTCCCATGCAAACGCTTTAGCTCAGAATGCTGATATTAATATTCTAAAGAGAATCAACAATTCAGACGTCTCATCAGGCACTTACAAAAGCATGCATATTATTACTAATTCTACTACAGAAATAAATGTAGCAATTCCAATAGCTTTACTCACGACCGGCTTTATAGAAGACAACCGGAAAATGAAACTCAAAGCTGTTTATATGCTGGAAAGCCTGGTTGTATCTGAGGGAATTACTTATGCCTTAAAGTATTCTTTTAATCGTGCAAGACCATACGATACCTATCCGTTTATTGTCCGGAAATCTTCAGGAGGCTCCCCTTCTTTTCCATCAGGGCATGCAAGCTTTGCATTTAGCATGGCAACATCTCTTAGTATCGCATATCCCAACTGGTATGTGATAGTTCCATCCCTGGTCTATGCTTCTTCTGTAGGTTATTCAAGAATGTACTTAGGAGTTCATTATCCCAGTGATGTTATTGCTGGTGCGTTGGTAGGCTCCGGATCTGCGATGATTACTTATGAGATTAATAAATGGATGCATCATTCAAAGCATAAATTATTATCAGTAACGTGGTGATGAAGTGTAATCAAAACTTATAAACAATTACATGGCATTGCAAAGACAATGCGTAAAAAAAAGATAACCGTATGTTACCAAAAGGTAATGATTTTTATCACTATTGACAGTTAAAACATATCAGTGCCTTTTACCATTATCATGACGACCGTATCTGTCCATATAAAGACTTCAGTATTCATTCAGTTTTATATTTTACATTTGAAGAAGTTTATTGAAATTCAATAACAGAATAAACAAATACATCGAGGAGATGTAATTACAAATCAATACTTAATGGTTCTGGATTTTTAACATAAGCATCTGACTTGATCCGATCTACTGCAATATTATTTATAATGCTTCACTTAATGACCAGTACTGAATTATGCCAGGTCTTGAAAATTCCTGTATTAGTCAGTCATTACACAGAGCATAGAGATTTAAATACCGGTATTACATTTTTTATGTTTCTTAAGATGCATTATTTCAATGGTGATCCACGTGATTCAGATTATAATACAGATATGCAATTGCCTTTTAAAACCACTTCAAATGCTCTTGTTGTAAATCTTAGTTCTTCACTTCCAATCCTTCCGCAAAATTTTCTTCCATTGTCACCTTTGAAAACTATTTCATCTATTTATACAAATTTTTATTCTGTCTGGATTCCATCTGGTCATCTTAGTGACATCTTTCAACCTCCCCGGAATGTTTAAAATTATATTAATTACACATTGACGCATTGGCTATCAGTAGTCAGTTATCAGCTGTCCGGAAAAATATCTTTTGGTATTGATTCCTTAGCGTTGATAGCTACTAATATGGAATGTTATGTTAACAGGACACTGGTCATGCGATTGCTTTACATACCATAAATTACAGCTTCAAGTTGTAATTATACGTATCTATTAAAAAATATAAAGATTAAGATAATTTCTTATGCTTAATAAAATTATTGCATTCTCTATCCACAATAAGTTGATTGTAGGTATGATGATGCTTGCGCTTATTGGCTGGGGCATTTATAACATTTCCCGCTTACCGATAGACGCTGTACCCGACATCACTAATAACCAGGTACTGGTAATTACTCCTTCACCATCCCTGGGTGCAGCAGATATAGAAAGGCTGATTACATTCCCTATTGAAATAGCTACCCGCAATATTCCTGGTATTATCGAACAAAGATCCTTTTCAAGATTTGGCCTTTCAATAATTACAATCGTATTTGACGATAAGACAGATGTTTACTGGGCACGGCAACAGGTTAGCAGCCGGTTAACGGAGGTTCAGGCGCAAATACCAAATGGCCTTGGAGTTCCGACTTTAGGGCCTGTAACTACCGGACTAGGAGAGATATTTCAATATGTTGTGAGGCCCAAACCTGGTTACGAAGGAAAATACAATGCCATGGAATTAAGAACCATTCAGGATTGGATAGTAAGAAGGCAGCTTCTCGGAACACCTGGTATAGCCGATGTTAGTAGCTTCGGAGGTAAACTGAAACAATATGAAATAGGTGTAAATGCGGATAAACTTAAATCGTACAATGTTACCATCTCCGATCTGTTTAATGCACTCCAGAAAAACAACCAGAATACAGGGGGGGCCTACATTGAAAAAGGCCCTGTTGTTTTATTTATAAGAAGTGAAGGTTTAGTAAAGAACAAAGAGGACATTGAAAGCATTATAGTAAAAACACTACCAGACGGCACACCTGTATTTATTAAAAATATCGCTGATGTTCAGATTGGATATGCAACCCGTTATGGTGCCATGTGTTATAATGATAAAGGCGAAGTAGCAGGTGCGGTAGTAATGATGCTTAAAGGTGAGAATTCTTCTAAGGTAATTAAGAACGTAAAAACAAAAATAGCTCAGATTGAAAAAACGCTTCCTGAAGGTGTAATGATTGAGGCTTTTCTTGATCGCACAAAGATGGTAAACAACGCCATCAGTACTGTAAAAAGAAACCTTATTGAAGGTGCTTTGATTGTTGTTGTTATTCTTGTTTTGTTCCTCGGAAATCTGAGAGCCGGCTTACTGGTCGCTTCAATTATTCCATTTGCCATGCTTTTTGCCATCAGTATGATGAATCTTTTTGGTGTAAGTGGTAATCTTATGAGCCTTGGAGCATTGGATTTTGGTTTGATAGTAGATGGCGCGGTAATTATTGTAGAAGCTACCATGCACCGGCTGTATAAGACAACGAATTTTAAAGGGTTGCGACGAATAACGCAAAGCCAGATGGATGACGAAGTGAAAGAATCTGCCAGTAAGCTAATGAATGCGGCTGTATTCGGGCAGATGATTATACTCATCGTCTATTTTCCTATATTATCATTACAGGGAATTGAAGGGAAGATGTTCAGGCCCATGGCTGAAACTGTTGTTTTTGCAATTCTCGGGGCCTTTATCCTTTCGTTAACATATGTACCAATGATGAGCTCACTGGTTTTAAGTAAAAAGATTAAAACCAAGCCTTCTTTTGCTGATAAGATAATGGCAAAGCTTGAAAGCATCTATAACAGGGTATTGTTGAAAGCGCTGTCATTTCCAAAAATGGTAATCGGTGTTGCTGTTGTTTTATTCGGAGTGGCAATATATATTCTTACAAGTTTAGGTGGAGAGTTTATTCCCAAATTAGAGGAGGGCGACTTTGCCGTAGATACCAGGGTACTAACGGGAAGTTCTCTTGCCACCACTATCAATTCAACACAACAAGCCTCACATATTCTTTTGCAAAAATTTCCTGAAGTGCAAAAAGTGGTGACTAAAATAGGAAGTGGTGAAATTCCGACAGACCCTATGCCTATGGATGCCTCCGACATGATGATAATTCTTAAACCTAAAACACAATGGACGTCAGCAACAACTTTTGATGACCTGGCAGAAAAAATGAGTAAAGCGCTGGAAGATGTGCCCGGAATAACCGCTGGCTTTCAGTTCCCCGTACAGATGCGTTTTAATGAACTGATGACAGGAGGCCGGCAGGATGTGATTTGTAAGATTTTTGGAGAAGATCTGGATACCCTTACAAAACTTGCCGAAAACATCGGAAGCATCATAAATAAAATACAAGGTGCCAAAGACATTTACGTGGAATCACAGACCGGTCTGCCACAAATTGAAGTGCACTACAACCGGATGGCATTGTCTCAATATGGTATTTCTGTAAGTGATGTTAATAATATTTTACAATCAGCATTCGCCGGCGCTGTCAGCGGGCAGGTTTATGAAAATGAACGGAGGTTTGATCTGGTGGTGCGGTTAAATAATCAAAACAGGAAGAGCCTTACTGATGTTCAAAACCTGCTGATACCTACCTCCAGAGGGATACAGATTCCTTTGCAACAGGTGGCGGATATACAGATTAAAGTAGGCCCTAATCAGATCCAACGGGAAAATGCCCAAAGAAGAATTACAGTGGGTTTTAATGTAAGAGGTACGGACGTACAAACAGTAGTAAAAGAATTACAAACAAATATTTCCCGGCAGGTAAAATTTCCCCCGGCTTACTATACTACTTACGGAGGCCAGTTCGAGAACCTGGTAGCAGCTAAAAAGCGTTTAGCCATCGCTGTTCCCATTTCTTTGCTGTTGATTTTTATGATGCTCTATTTCGCTTTTAATTCCATAAGCGAAAGCTTTCTGATATTTACTGCCATTCCTCTTTCCGCGATCGGCGGGGTGCTTTCATTATTTGTCCGCGGATTGCCTTTCAGTATTTCCGCCGGCGTAGGCTTTATCGCATTATTCGGTATTGCGGTACTAAACGGCATTGTATTGCTTACAGAGTTTAATGAACTTTTAAAAAATGGCATGAAGGACGTGAGGCAAAGAATTATTGAAGGGACTAAAAACCGTTTAAGGCCTGTGCTGATGACAGCATCGGTAGCTTCTCTGGGATTCTTACCCATGGCTATGAGTAACGGAGCCGGTGCCGAAGTGCAAAGGCCGCTTGCTACTGTTGTAATCGGGGGATTGATAACGGCAACGCTGCTTACTTTACTGGTATTACCGGTTTTATATATGCTGGCCGATAAAGTTAGTAACAACAAAAAGTACACATTCAAAAATATTACGGATCATTTCAGAAAAAAACAAAAACCTGTCCCGATGATTTTGTTTGTTATTGTATGCAGTTCTTTTTCAGGGTTACACGCACAGGAAAAAAGTATAACATTAAAAGATGCCATTGACAGCGCCCTGAAACAGAACCTTTCAATACAATCATCACATCTGCAAACCCAGTCGCTGCAGGCATTGGAAAAAAGTGCGTTCGAAATTCCATTTACTTCTGCTCAGGGTGAATACGGGCAGTTTAACAGCCAGGCAAGAGATAGCAGGTTCACCATCTCGCAAGCAGTGTCCTTTCCTGTAGTTTATCGAAGACAGCACGATCTTTTTAAGGCCCAGACGCAAACAGGGGTCTTAAATGAAAACATCGTAAAGCTCCACATAAAAAAACAAGTGACGCGCCTTTATTATGAGATGCTGAGTATGTTGCAAAAAAAGCAGCTATTAATGCGGACAGATAGTTTATATGCCATTTTTCTTGAAAAACAAGAACAGCGCTTTAAAGCCGGGGAAGCCAATATTGTAGAAAAAACTTCGGCAGAATCACAGCGAATGCAGGTTGCCAACCAGCTTCAGCAACTTACTATTGACTTTAAGATTATTCAAAGCCAATTCAGTTACCTGTTACAGAGCAGGAACTTACTAAGTCCTGTTACAGCAGGTTTAAAGTTAAGCTTATTGCAAATTCCGGACACATCATCCGTCAACGAGTATCCTCTTGTTCGATGGAAATATCAGCAGCAAAACCTAATATGGCGGGAACTGCAATTAGCCAAGGTCAAAAAAATGCCATTTATAAATTTAGGCTACAGTAATCAGTCATTGATCGGCCCTCAGGTTGTAAATGGAATGAACAAGTATATTGATGGTTCACACCGGTTTTCGTCGGTAATGGCCGGTATCAGCCTTCCGTTGTTTACTGGTTATTTACAGTCAAGGATAAACGCAAGCCGTTTAAAGTACGCAGCAACACAGATCGAATATAGCGATACGCTTGCCTACCAGAAGTCAGTTCTTCAACAGCTTGTTTTAACATATCAAAAAAATGAGCAGAGCCTGCATTACTTTGAAACATCGGCATTAAAACAGGCTGCTGTTTTATTTGAAAATGCTTCTCTTCAATTTAATAACGGAGCCATAAATTTTCTGGAATGGACAATACTGGTGAATCAGTCTATTGAATTACAGGCAGGATATATCGATGCACTTAACGAATGGAATAAAACGGTAAATGAACTTAATTCTTACTCTCCGAATTTTTAAAACAAGATCATGAACAAACAATTAGTTCTTATAACTTTTATATTTATCTGCAGTTGCTCTTCAAAAACAGAAGTACGCCCAGCAACTATAGAAAGCGAAAATACAAGTACAGAAATAACCCTTACAGACGCGCAAATCAAAAACGCAGGTATTGAAACGGGCAAACCCCAGATGCGTTCTATTCATTCTATACTTAAGGTAAATGGCCTTATAGATGTACCACCCCAGAATATGGTTACTATAAGTTTCCCATCGGGAGGGTATATCAAAAGTACTAAATTGCTGCCCGGCATGCATATCCGCAAAGGTCAGGTGCTGGCTGTAATGCAGGACCCGTCTATTATTCAATTGCAGGAAGATTATCTGATGGCCCAGTCTAAATTTGTTTTATTACAAAAAGAATTTGATCGCCAGAAGCTTTTAAATATCACAAAGGCTACCAGCGATAAAGTTTTTGAACAAACTTCAAATGATTTTCAGATAATAAAAATATCTCTCAGCGCTTTAAAGGAAAAATTACTAATGATCGGAATACAACCAGCTGGATTGTCAGTAAATTCTATAAGCCGGTCAGTAAACATTTATTGTCCTATCACTGGTTTCGTATCTGCGGTACGGGTGAATATAGGTAAATATGTTAATCCTACTGATGTGTTATTTGACCTGGTAAATACCAACGACCTGCATCTTGCCTTAACCGTTTTTGAAAAAGATATACCTTCAATTTATCCCGGGCAAACAGTACGTACATACCTGACCGGTGATACTTCCAAAATTTATGAAGCAAAGGTAATGCTGGTAAGTAAAACTTTAGACAGCAACAGAAGCGCCCTGGTACATTGTCATTTTATTGGTGCTGAACCGAAATTACTTCCGGGGATGTTTATGAATGCAGATATAGAAATCAAAAGTTCATCTGTTATCTCAGTACCTGAAGAAGCGGTAGTACGCTCCGGAGATAAGGACTATATTTTTATAGAACATAAGAACAAACAATTTGCGTTAACACCTGTGAGCACTATAATATCAGAAAATGGATATATTGCTATTAACTCTGGAAACATTGATCTGTTGAACCAGGTCATTATTACAAAAAATTCTTACTCAGCTTTAATGAAAATGAAAAATACCGGCGACGCAGAATAATCTATATCTGTTAATTGAAATTATACGCAATTTTATGATTAACACAATACTAGTGTTAAGTTAAGTATGAAATGACGTACAAATTGCATCTTTGTAAAAACTGTGAGCAATGATACGTTATACTATCAAATTGATGAAATCAGAAGTAGAGGAATTAGGGGCTATTATTAATA
>JAABUS010001573.1_pt1 | contig 48592 bp, 48 predicted proteins | sample 5560161 | NCBI WGS metagenome assembly JAABUS01 (sample SAMN10711885, study PRJNA513376) | rock metagenome | isolation source: Antarctica rocks | place: Antarctica: Victoria Land, Trio Nunatak nord | collected 2016-01-04 | reverse complement strand
TTTGCTTTTGTACTTGTTCCCGGCCCCCCCCCCCCCCCCCCTCGGCTGGGTTCCAACCTAGGCGAACGCTGTAATGAGGTGCATATTTAACGAATACGGTTTTTGCTCTACACCGTAAGGCCGATCGAAACCTACTTGAATGACTGCGCATACATGCTATGCATGGCAGCGCAGGTGTACGTGGCTTGTTGACGCCCCAATCTCAATTGGTGAGGATTACCAGACCTAGACAGAGTCTCGTTTTAGTTCCAAGGGTAGAAAGCTTGCCTCTGACAGATTCACACCGCAAGGCTTGGCCTTTTCCGTTCATAGGGATCGAAAAGAATAGGATCTGGTAGCTCCATCATTATCATAGGTCACTTAATGTAGACAAAGGCTGATGCGGAAGCTATGCGGAAGGCTTGTAAAAGACGGAACGCTGACGTCCTAGTGCTCGCACTATCTTCACAATATCAGTCGTAAATGTCAGATAGATTGAGTTTATCAGATCAATACCTTTTCTTAGCATCCGTGCTGACTTATCCCGATCTCATAGATATGAGGCAGTTGTGACATGCTCCAGACGTTTCCTTCATTGAATCGATACGATGGGGCATCTCGACTCAGACGTTTCTCAGACTTTCGATGCCGGCGGGTCATACATGTCGGTTCCTTAGTGGGTGCCATTCGGTCGTACTTTGTCGAGACTTGGTGGGATTTCAGTCGGGCAATGGTTAGGAGGGATGCTAGGATACACCCCATTCTATAGGAAATGGAGGACCGACTGGGAAAAGGCGTGCGAGAAAATGAAGACATCATATTTCCCGAAAAGATTCGCAGCTCGTGCGAAGATAGAGTGAAACTCGAAGGCAAAGTTCCAGATTAATATCTGATAATAAGCAGGCTTTGCGAGGCATTCAACATTTGAGCAAAGAGCAAGTTCCAGATAACGTATAATAGAGGCTATCCTAAGAAGCTCATCGCGACAAGTTTTTCAAATGGTAATACTGTTTGGAAACGGCCAAGGCACACTGCCAAATAAGGCTTATAACGCACTGTAGTGCAACGACTACTGCAATTATTATTTAGGCAGCAGCAGCTGAATACAGGTGAGGACCAGAACATGAACAGAGAATCTCTCTGCACACGTTCAATCCACCTACCTGCGTGATTTTGTTAAGTATGATAGATAAGAGCCCTGACACTACTGAAGATGCAATCAGATAAGAGCATGTCTGCTACTTACGACCAGATATGGTCATGGCTCATGGATTTTCGGGCCTAGAGGGTACAATTGAACCTCGAAACAATCAAAGTTCGTTCATCCGTAAGACTGACGTCTCGACCGTTCTCAAGTGCAGTCTCAACTATTCAAAGGTCACTGTGAGCGCAGTGTTCTCACGGCTGATACCAGCCCACTCGATACTCTTCCCCCACAGCTTCTGCTGTGTCTCCTCCTCCATACTGTCTGGAGAGCTGGCGTCCTGCTTGAGAAGGGTAAAGTAGCCGCGGCCTTTCGGATGAGCGTTATTCGTTGCGAGGTTAATAACATCCGCGCCGGCTTCAGCTACGGTACGCATTGTAGGATCCTTAAAGCGAAGAATGAAACGTAGTGGTTGGATGACTAGCCACGACAAGTAGACGAGCATTCGAGGGGTATTGGTACGCAGCGCTCGTGAGTCGCTAAGGTTGCCTGGGTTGATAGCAACGGCTGTGATGTTCCCCATCTTTGGATCCTTTGACTAATCAGCTACGCGCCTGGCGAACCCCCATGGAATGTTGGCAATTGATCCATACCTTTTCCAAGTACCGGTTCAAAGCATACATCCACATGACCACCGCCAGCTTCGAAACAGCATATCTCTGAAAGCCACGCCCGAAATTGTCGGACCGTTCATCCACAGCTGGATTCACTAGCAGGTCCAAGTCATTAGGGATTTTGGGCGGATACTTCTCGAGGCCATTTTTGCCGGGGAAGTGGGCATCGCTGGAGAACAGCACCACCCGGCCGCCATGCGAGCCAAAGCTGCCGAGGAGTCGTAGGACTAGTGCCGTGTGGGAGATATGATTGACTTGGAAAGTCCTCTCGTAACCATCTCCAGTAATTTCTGCAGCGTCAACTAGGTTCCAGTAGTAGGCGTTACAGATGATGCTAGCGAGAGGTGGGATCTTGCCCTCAGCGACTTCAGTGATAATTGTGCTCGCAAAAGTGTGCACGTCGGAGAGATTGGCAAGGTCGAGCTCATAAATCGAGGTTTTGGAATCGGGGAATTGCGCCAGTGTCTTGCGCAGCTTCTTGGTGTGGGCGTCGGCATCTGATGCGTTGCGAACTGTCAATACGGCGCCGTACCCAGGATAGTTGGCCAGAAGATATTGGACGGCCGGGATAGCAAGCGATCCATTAGCTCCAGTTATGATTATCGTGCCCGACATGGCTTAGCTAGAGATATGACAGTGGGATTTGGCAAGCCTTAAGGAAATCATGTTGATAAAGAAGTACTCTTAAAGCAAGCATTGTATGTTACTTACTTTGTTGTAACATTACTTACCTGGTAAGAACATGTTTTCATCAGGGGTGTTTTTTGAAAGTTTCTGTCAGTTTGGAAACCTGCCAACACCCGACAAAAACGGAAAGTTCAGGCAACTGCCTGCCTAGATATGTAGCTACCTAAACTGCTGCCTAAACGGAACTGTCCAGATGAAACTGTCGACGCTGGGCGCTAAGGGGCCGGCCCCGGGCGGTGCTTTGTAAGGTCCGAAAGTCTTCCGGCATAATGCTTATGATTGCTGCAGAAATCCGTACGCGATAGGTACTTAGAGCGAGCCTGGGCAAGCCTCGCATGCATGGCCACTTTAAGTAGAAGGGTGGTCCGCTCGCACGCCGTCCACTCGAGAAGATGGTGCGGTCGATCCGAACGAGAGTTAAGACCCACAGTTACCTACCTCAACTCGGCGGACGAATACGACGGAGGGATTTCCTACCCCGTCACATTGACCTCGTCGCAATAGCATTGTCAATTTAAGATGGCTTCAAAGGAGCGGACAGTCGAGAATGTATCCAAGTCTCGCTCAAGGAATTGGATATTCTACCTACCTTCTTCATTGGTCCCCTATATCGAGCTCGCTCGACTGGTCTCCCCTGCTCCAGTATTCCTGATCTACTTTCCTCACCTCTTCGGTACGCTCCACGCCGCCAGCCTCCGTGGCTCAGAATATTCGCAAGTCCTCAACACGAATCTCATACTCTTCCTTGGATCTTTTTTCTACTCCAACGCCGCGCACATATGGAATGACTTGATAGACGCGCCCCTTGACCGTCTTGTTGCTCGAACAGCCTACAGGCCAATTCCTCGCGGCGCAGTGAGCAAGCCTGTTGCAATAATATTCGCAGCCACCCAGTCTCTTGCGGCTGCAGCTTGCTTACTCCCGATTCCTCCGGCCTGTGCCATGTTTGCACTCCCTGCGGTTATCGGTGCGGGCATATATCCGTTCGCAAAGCGGGTCACGTACTATCCGCAAGTCATGCTTGGCCTAATACTGGCCTGGGGTATTGTCATGGGGGAAGTGGCTATGGGTGTAAATCCCTTTGAGACTACCAAGATCACGGCATCTATTGGCTGTTTGTTCCTCGGGAGCACCATGTGGACGGTCATATACGACTTCATCTATGCACACCAAGACCTTGATGACGACATCAAAGCCGGAATCAAAAGTATGGCAGTACTATATCATCAATCTGCGAAGAGGCTATTATGGATTTTTCTAGCTACACTATTATGTCTCCTGACAGTGGGCGGTATGCTGAGTGACATGGGTCTAGTATACTTCGTTTCGTCGGTCGCAGGGACAGTGACGAGTTTGGGTCTAATGATCCAGAAAGTCCAGCTCAAACAACCTGAGAGCTGCAAGTGGTGGTTCGGAAATGGCTTCTGGAGCGCTGGGGGCGCTATGGCAATCGGATTACTTGGGCAGTATGTGAAAACTGTCGAAACCAAGTAAGATGTTACAGGGCTAGCGGGATGGGAAGTGCACAGGGCATGGGTGCCTCACATTCCACGTGAGTATTCAGTAATGATCAGTTACTGATATGGCTAATTGTGGGATGGAGCCGTGAAGGCCTGATTGGGCTGGTTTTAATTTAGTAGAGCAAATGTACTCAATAACTAGTAATATGCGTGATAGGTCTTTAGTGTGACCCGTTGGGGTAGGGTGAAACCTTAGAAACCCAACCCTACCTCACCCGCGGGTAGGGTTTGGGTCCGGGGGTCAACCTAACGGGTAGGGTACTTGTCTTTGAGTTACATAAATCTTGACTTAAAAAACTAGTCATTTCTTCAAAAGATACAGAAGAAATAAAAGTTATATCATTGTACAATCAAGTTGAAATTTTACAGAAAGAAAGTTATTTTGAAAAGTCTTTTCTGATCAACGTGTCTTTAATCTTTCAGAATAAGTTCTTCAGTTTAAGATCTTTGATAAACAATGATTCAGTTATTTACATTCTTATACATATGAATCTAATAAACAAAGTATGTCAGAAACTCAAATTGAGTCTAAGAGCGGTCTAATTGTTTAGCGTAAGGCTTGTGTTGACCAGGTGTCAGGGAGGTGAATAGTTGCGTTTACACTTTCAATCCTTTACGATATTCATAAGACATTCAACCAGGCCAAGGACTGCGTGACCGTTTGCGGAAAGTTGTCTCGCAACCTGCAGCACTATGATCTTCGCTGAGCCCTTCAAGAACCAGCAGCCAATATGCTCGGCTCGCTTGACCAACATCGCCCCCCAGTGGGCGAGCACCACCAGGGCGGCTGGGTGGTGGCGCCGAACCATCTGATTGAAGTGATCGGGAACATTGGCCAACCACGTCGCCACACCTTGCCACGCCGCTCCCGCCTCATCGCACGCAAAGCTGATGTCACAGCACTCAACCACAGTGGTAATGGCCGACACCGTAGCGAAGACATCCTGGGCACTCTCCGGTCTTCCGAGCCCCTCTGCGATGCGAAAAGGGAGCGCACGAAGAAGATTGAGCAGCACAGAAGGCGTGTTATCGCTGGAAGAATTCGTGTGTGGGTTTCCACCATGTGATGAATTTCTCGTGTGCAGGAACCCGTGGACGAACAATTCCTCTTGACGTCCGTGGCCATCATTTCGGATGCCGCTGTAACGAAGCGTAGAGTCGGGGACGACGCAGCCTCGAACGGTGGACATAATCGATAGCAGTTGACAAGGACCCACCAACTCGTAATCAAACGTGGGTTCAGCCAACGCCCATTGTGCACAACGTAGCAAACACCTGATCTGCTCGCCGGTCTTCTTTGCCTCCTCTTCTATCTCAGCGGCCTCGAGACCTAAATCACACCCTGTCGTCTGCCCCAACCCGGCAGAAAATTCAGAAGAGAATTGCACCCCTCGCTCGCGATGAAACCGCTTGGTCATTGTGTCGTCCGCAAGCGCGGCCAAATGATGCGCAGAGATGGCCAGCAGACCACACATCAGCCAACGCCGCCGCAGGGCTCGGAGAACAACGTGCATCTGCCAGTAATGTTTTGTGGATTGTGGATCCTCGGCACCAGGTAGCGTGAGAGAAGTTATGGTGATGAAATGGTGAAAATAGGTCAGCGTTTCCAGGTTGAAGTCGGCTGGAGAAGGGCCGTGAGCGGTCCCGGAAGGGGCTGGCACGCGTGGTGGTGGTGGCGGCGTCGCTGTGGTAGCATTATGGCCTTCCTCCTCACATGCTTCATGATCATCCTCACCGTCATCATCATCCTCATCACCATCGTCATCACCATCGTCATCACCATCGTCATCAGTGTTGACCAGCGGCGCCGTGGGCGAAGCGACCTCGAAATACCTGACTTTGGTGCCGCGGAAGAATGTCTGCAGCTTCACCGGACGGGCGAAGGAGGACGAAAGAGGAACAGAACCATCAAGACCGTGGATACCGCTCCAATGGCGTTTCATGCGCTTAGAACTGACAGTGAGGTGTCGACATCCCGCCGCTGTGCAGCGGTAGCCGGAGAGAATGGGAAGGGCATCGACGGGCGGCGAACCTGGAGCGGGCAGGGGCACATGATGAGGCTCGAGAAGGTCGAGTTGAGCGATGGAGGACAGCAGACGTTGTCTGTCGCCGCGATAGATTTTGTGTCGAAGCAAGTGGCTCTCGAGCGCGTTTTTCTGAATGGCGTACCGGCATTCGCGGCAGATCAATAGGCTGTATTTGGAATTGTATTCGAGCAGATCACCTGCGCCGAATCTGATGGCCGGCATGATCGATGACCGACAGTAATCCTGAGGGCCATCCTCATCTTCATGTCTGACGGAGAGAGGTGATGGACGGACGTTCCAAGGCAGAACGGCACCTGCCGGCTCACACAAGAATGCCATATGACGTTCCGGGTAGGAGAACGCCACATGATGTTCTGTGAGTCAGCAACGGCACATGCGGTTCCAGGGCCCTTCCCGCCGCCAGCCAATCAACGTTCTGACTGAATGCTCTTTGTTATTCAGCTTGCTTCCTCGCTTAAACCCGACATGTCCGACATGTGAACATGCAGACATATATCAGATCGGGTGGTCTTCGCCAAACAACCTCATCCCTTCGTCTTCAACTCCGCACTTGATCTCGTTCGTCCGCCCTTCCCAGCTCACCAACAAAGACCAAAACAAAACACGAAAACATGTCGGCACCAAAGAACCAAGCCGCATGGCTTCAGAAGGCCGACACCTCTCTGGAGGTCGGTGACGCTCCATTACCCAAAGCCGGCGCCGGGGAAATCGTTGTGAAGAACGCCGCCGTCGCCATCAACCCGCTCGACTGTCACATGCAGGACGTCGGCGTCTTCGTCCAGCAGTGGCCCACCATCTTTGGCTGCGACGTCGCCGGCGAGGTGTACGAGGTCGGTTCCAGCGTGGATCGCTTCAGGAAGGGAGATCGTGTCATTGGGTAAGTGGTACGGCGTGGTTTCTCCCTGGCATATACTGATGTTGCTTTCACGTCAGCCACTGCATCAACCTGGTCACCGGTCGCCCTTCAGACGGCGCTTACGCTCTGTACACGGTCGTCCCCGCCGACAAGGCGGCTATCCTTCCTGATCACATCTCCTTCACCGACGGCGTCGTCGTGCCCTTTGCCGTCGAGGCGGCCACTTGCGCGCTGTCCGTCAAGGAGCCTAGCCCATGCATGCCTGGCGTCTCCACCCCAGCCCTCGGCCTCCCCTATCCCACTCTACAGACTCCTGCACCGTCTGCCGGCAAGACCCTCGTCGTGTACGGCGCTTCCTCTTCCGTCGGCTCCATGACGACTCAGATCGCTGCGGCCACTGGAATCAACGTCATCGCCATCGCTGGTGCGCAAAACCACGACTTGGTCAAGCGCTGCGGAGCTGCTCAAGTTTTTGACCACAAGGACTCCTCGGTCGTCGAGAACGTCATCAACGCCGCCACGGCGAGCCAATCCGAATTCGTCGGCATCTTCGACGCCATCTCCACCCCCGAGACGTACGCCCGCGACCTCGCCATCCTCGAGAAGCTGGGCGGTGGCCACCTCGCCTGCGTGCACCCTCCTCCTGCCGACAATGTGCCCTCGAATGTCAAGACCGGCATGATCTTCGCCGTCAACGACATTGCGACGCCCGTCTACCGGGACTTCGTGACGCCCGCGCTGCAGAGCGGAAAGCTGAAGTGCCTCCCGCCGCCAACCGTCGTCGGCAAGGGCTTAGAGCATGTCAACGATGCGCTGAAGAAGTCCAAGGCCGGTGTGAGTGCAACGAAGCTGGTGGTGGAGTTGTAGGGAGATGGATCGAGTGGTCATCTGCGGCAGCGTGGTCAGGACGGCCGAGTAGCTGGCACCCTTCACAGAAGCGATATTGCCACTCTACAATGTGGCAGTCCAAAAGAAGCATCTACAGAGATGTTGAACTAGGTGGCATCGGCATCACATAACCCGGTACGCCGTCAGTGCGCCATTGCCGCAAGCTGCGCATACATAGTATTCGTGGTTGCGGACATACATAAAAATAAGACAGACAATATCTCAATACAATTTGTCTCGCCCCCTCGTACACTTCCTAACTGCGTATGCCATGTAGTTGTTGACGTAGCTGAGCACCCCATTCGACTTCAGAGAGTCCGACAAGAGAATCAGAAGCCATGCTTCGGAAGTTGATACGAGCTATTTTTCCTTTGTGTATGAGGTCGTTGAATGATTGGAATTGGGAAATGAGGGGATTTATACCTCGGCCTCGCGTTGATCACAACCATGAACAGGTCTTAATACAAGGCAGATCTTGCAGCACTGCCTCTCTCTGTACGTGAATGAGAGTTGATCTCGTGTCTGCAATTAGAAACCTGCCAGAGTCGAAGCAGTAGATCGTGCAAAAGGAGGCTGTCGCATACAGATGAGAAAGAGAGGAAATTCGATACTGAGGGCTGGCAGCTTTGCCTATTTGCGTTGGATCGTTTCAGACAACTAATCGCTATGTAGCGCAACCTCAATGAATTTGCAGAGTCTCTTGACCTTCGATCATTCGAATATTGATGCACTCATTTCTACGAGCCATGCGACAGCTCATAAATTCATCGTCGATTACTACAAAGCATCAAAGCCAACAGTAGCAATGGCACTGCGCAAAGCATGAAAGCTCAACACCCTTCAGTTTTGATGGCTGGCTTGCCGACAACCAAATCGATATGCTCGGAATCACTGCGCACTATCTTGACGAGCAGCTTCGAATGAAGACTGTTCTTCTGAGGCTCAAACTAATAATGTATGAAACTCACACCAGCGCAGCAATTCCGAAGAGTTGCTAGCGATCATGCGCGAAGTTCAATATATTAGTGACCGCATCGATTATTTTATTAGCGTGTGCAAAAAGCTTGCAAAAACTTGGCGCCTTTTTAAATAGAATTTGCTTAAACATTAATTTTGTGAAATTTTAAATCGACTCGATAAGGACGACTGTCGGACCGCAGAAGATTGGCATGAACTCAGTGAACTCAAGCAGCTGCTTCAGCCACTTGAAGACGCCTCGAAGAGGTATCAAGCTACACCGGTCGATGGCCACTATGGCGCTCTGTAGCAAACGCTAAGTACTACTGAGTGGTTACTCTCGAAGTTTGAAGAGCTTAAGCGCCAGCCATTTAGCGAATACTTTCCATATATGTATTGATCTTGGCTGAAAGAAGCTTAACAAGTACTAATGAGCTCAGCGACAGCTCGCCGGCCTACAGCCTCGCTGTCTTCTTACATCCGAGCCATAAGATGGCTTGGTTTAAGAAGTACTTGAGCGATAGACAGGACTGGATCAAAGCCGTCAACAAAACGATCAACGTAGCGTGGAGTGAATGCAAGAGGCGTTGGCCAAACGAAGTTTTGTCACCACCATCATTACTACGCAGACGACAACGCAAGGAGCTTGAGGAGTTGGAACGCTTCATGGAGCCTGAGGAAGAGTCTGAGATAGATGATCTTACACGCGGGCAACACGAATCTTGCGTCAAAATGAAGGAGCCACTGCAGTGGTGGCGCGACAACCAATCACCGCTTCTCTGTACTGCGGCACTTGGCCTTGTGGTTTGCAGAAAATCTGATATAGCAGCCAAAACAACCTCACTACACCACCCAAAACCACCAACTACACCTTTTACTGTCGACATGGTTTGGAACCTATTACCTGTTTAGGACAGTATATGCGCGAAACGAACCAAACAGACAAACGAGAGCCTTGAGACGAACCGGACAGACAAACATGTTACTGCTAACCGGTCAAACAAACACTTCCACTTGTCCGTGTCCGTTTGTTTAGTGACCACCCTGACGGTTGCAATGCCCATGTCAGATTGCCACCCCATGCAAACCCTCTTGTCGCCTATTCGTAAATATAACACATCCCATTCTTGGTGGGACTCATCGCCGTCTTAATTGGAATGTCCGGGGAGAAGTCAAATTGCATAATGTCATCGAGCGTTGCATTTCGGCTGGGCGGCACTACGCGGGATTGTGGGTCAGCTATTTCTTCTCCGACCGAGCACCGCGCGAGGGTCGCGTACCATTCGTGAGAGTCAGCGTTCCATCCAAGGCAAATTCTCGTGAGGAAAAGTCCAGCGCCTGCCAGATCGAATATATTCTGTCAACTTGTGCATGATGGAACCAGAACAATGGGTCGCCTGGCGAGGTGAAGAGATCGTTGTCGACAGCTGAGACAAACGAATGGCCCGCGAGATGCGCGGTTTGGAAGAAAGTTGGATGGAACGTATGAACGCCTGGTACCGGTCAGTGCTCTTCAATCGAGGTCAATACTAGAAGGCTTTGCCTTACTGGTTAGGTTGGTGATCAGCGATGTTAAGGCTGGATAAGTGTTGAAGTCCTGGAGGAGAGAGTTGTTGAAGTCACGGATAATGTGTCGCGGATTGTATCCGAGGCCGTCTGGACCGGGATTTGGATTGACGTGAATGCCATTCTGTACCGTCTGGTTGTAGTACGGTCCCTAAACAGACGGAACGAAGCGTCAGTCAGTGTCTCAGAAAGGCTTCGATCCTTCGAGTAGACCTACGAGATGCATCTCCCAGTTCACGAGCGGCCCTTGGTAGATGTAGCCGCCGCCGGTACCAGGAGGAGTGTACAGCGCCGGAGGATTTGGCACCAAGATTGGGAACGGCTGGAGAGTACCGTTGCGGTCCGGGATATATTTACCGTTGCCTGAAAGCGACGTCGCGGAACCATCGTACAACGGATTCGATTCGATCGGGATATCAAGCCACCTGGCCCAGTCCCAGTACGGCTGATATCCAGAGTACCCACATTCTTCGCGAAGGGCGGTCTCGAAGAGTTGCACAAACCGCCGATGCCAGGCAAAGAAAAGTCCCGTGGCATGAATTAGCTTCGTGTTGATGATGTGTGTTGCTTGGAAGTCATCGTATCGCGAACGGGCACCTGGAGCCTTGGCGGGATCGATTTTGGACGGCAATTTGTGCAGACCTTTGATGGCTTGAATATATTCCAGACGAGTCTGATTCTCCAGATCGCCCCTGCCACCCGGATCAACTTATCAATGATCTGATGATTCTTCATCCTCAGGAAACGAAAAGAGGACAGAGGCAGGTGAGGGGCTTACCACTCCTTGCGTCGGACAATATTGCCCTTCGTACAGTTGCCATGCTGTGGAAGCCGCTGCTTGGTGTTTTCCCGGTATTGTTTTACCAGCTTGTTCATCAGCTCCGGACTAGCGTCTGCAAAGGTTATGCATGATAAGACAGCGATCGTTGCTACGAAGAAGATTGAACGGAACATGCCGGATCGACGACGTCTGGCGCGAGAAGTAACGAATGTAGCAAAGACAGCGAGTCTTCCAGATATCTTCTGCTTGATCAAGCCTTAAACGATTACCAGACGGAAGGCTTCAAATACATCTTCCTTGAGGCTCCAAGGCTGCAATGGCCATGGCGATGTTGGCTGACCGGCACGATCTTTCCTTTTTCGGGCCAGCTGAGAAGAGACACGGGAAACACCGACACGGGAAACACAGTCAGAGGAGGTACTTGAGAGTTCGACCAGCTGGAGGTCAAGACTTTTATACCATGCAAGCCACTTGCGCTACCCTCATCCACCATGCTCGACCTTTATACCATGCTCATATGCTTGTAGATGACTGAAGCCGAGATCTCTTGCATAATTAAAGTTCATCAAGCATGAGCAGACTGAAGAGCGCTGACATCAGCTACATCGCCTCGCCGTCATCAATCTCATCGCTTCGTATTCGTCGATGTATAAGTAGATGTAAGTGACGAGAGTGATGATACATACGAACATGCGAGTTTCGCGATGTGTTTCTAGATCAATTGCAGGCGAAGCAAATGATAAGCGCAAATGCAACGCGAGAATGGTTCTGGATAGCTTCATGATCGATGGTCGGCGACTATCTTACAAGCCTTCGAGCATGGTATAAGAGTCGAGCATGGTAGATGAGGGTAGCGCAAGTGGCTTGCATGGTATAAGAGTCTTGACCTCTATATATACCTAGGCATTGATGGGGGGTATAAGCGAGCTGACGTGAGGTGCCCTCACGATGGACCATTTTAGTTGCCTCAGGACCTCAGACATGCGTGGCTAAGCCCCTTCGGGTTAACTTTGCTTACTTCGCGAGCTCAGTGCGTAATGATCACGAACGACAAGGTCTGCGCGAGCTACTGTATACTTCTGAATCTCCCACATTCGTCATACAAGGACAAGGGCCTTGATAAGAAGAAGTAGGTCAAAAGTAATGCGTCGTCAAAAATGCTGTCAGGACCAACCTAGAGACAAGTCATAGGGGCAGCTAAACTAGAATATTAAGCATGAAGAAGAAAGATATGTAGAAGTACATACAAGCAACACAAGAGGTATGTGATCGACGTCAAGCACGCTAAGTTCAATGCAGTAAGATGTCTCACGTTGCGAAAGGGCTTGAAAGGGCACGTCTGAGGTAAGGTACTGAGGCAAGTATACGACCGTTGTAGCGTAAAACCTTATATAAGGGGTTACGTGGGGGTGTTCAGACTAGAATTCCCGAAACCTCGGTGCCCCACCTTAAGCTCATCTTTAAGCGAAGGATGAGCTTAGGGTGGGGCACGGATAAGAGAAACGGGATAGTTTGCCATCAAATTTTGCTTAGGAATCAACATATTGCCCCCACAAATTCACCCCTAAAAATCGAGCTTGAGAGCTCGATTTGAGAGAAACTAGTCGAACTAGCGCGCTTTTGCTGAATTTAGTACTGAGCACTCAAAGTAAGGTACTACATACTTCACCCACCCACCTACATCTACATCGCCATCATTCTCGTCACCTCACCGTCGCACTCGTCCCTGATCACTCATCATCGTATTCACTGTGATCAGTCAGCCGACGTCTTTCGCTTTATCATTGATCAACATTATTACCAGTAGATTTTTAAGGTTTCATCGGCAAAACGGGAACCCTAGCCCGAGGACTTCCTGGGCTGCCTGGGCTGGGCTAATCTGCCCATGTTCAGCCCTTGTGCTAGCTGGGCCACCGGGGCCGATCATAGCCGGGCCCCGGCGTAGCCGCCTAGCGCTTAGGGCCGGCTCAAACCATCTGAACTTTAAAAACTTTAACAAATTTAAACGTTTGAAGTGCTCAAGGTGTAGCCATCTACAGGTCCTTCCTGCAGCGAGCTGGACATTGCATTAGCAAAAAGCCTCTTGACAAGGATTATTTGTATGAGGGCGTAAGCCAGCTATACCTGAACAATCCCGGCAACGCTTAAGCAATGTTCAGCCCGCTGCAGGAAGGACCTGTAATGTAAGGTATCTACTTGAGTAGTAGCTAGTTCACCAGGTGTGTTTTTCGCGAAAATCACGATTATAATCACATGCCGTGGCTTGCGCATTAACTGTAGGGCATCCGAGCTCTCGCTTAGCGAGGAACTTCAAAGTTTTCAGCCTTATTATCTCATATAACATTAATAATAATGAAATTGATAACACAAAGAAAATTATTTAGAAATTTCACAATCGTTATTCTTTGAAGTTTAAGATGTCGATCGATCACTCACTTCTCAGCTAGGCGTTGAGAATATCACTAATGAAGAAGAAAATAATGTTATGATCATGTTCAACAATGTTGAGTACTTGAGTTACAGCTATGCTACCCGAGCTCATAACCTATCAACACTATAAAATGTACGCGCACACCCTGCAGTATCGTATGATGTATACATATTCAAGCATATTTCAACACAGGAGACAGCAGACTTATCGCCCTCACCGATGATATTACGCGTCTGCAAGATAATCGAATCCTTTCTTAGTTCATCTGATTCTTTCAATGTCAGCTGTATGAGTCAGACGTGATAATGGAATCATTTGAAGCGGTCTGGAGTGAAATGCGCGCTTCTGAACTCTCAGCAAGCTCTATATGAATGCTATGTAGTGGTGAAGCAATCATGGCCTTCGCACTCAAGACAACGCACTTGCTTGAACTATGGCCATGGCTTCGCCTAGTCATGCCCTTCTTTTCCCTCATGAGCACACAGATGTGTTGAGCGCGCTACACGACTTGAGCGTGCGATCCAAGACACGTTCTCGGCTTCGCGCCTTCCTTGCTTCATCCTCGGCCGTAGTTCATGAGCAGGCCGTCGCCGTAGATAGCTTCGAACGCGCGAGCATCGGTCCCTTCGAGAACCTTGTAGAGCTAGCCGAGCGACATGTCAGCCAGCAACCTCACAATGTGGTCGCCGAAATGGTCCTCTTGACCACGATCCAGATCAGCCAGCTTCTAGTGTATGTCGAGACGTCCCCCGAGAGAAGAGGATTGAGGTGAAGCTTGGAATGACACGACCTTAGGCTTGCTGAGGACAATCCTTCGATCTTGTCCGACACATCAGTCCCAGTTGGATTCGGCATTGGTCTGATCGCGGCAGCAGTAGCTGCCACGGCGAGCAGTGCCGATTCAGTCGCCACACTGGGCCTGGAAGGCGTGGCAGTTGCTTTTCGTCTGGCCATTGAATCGCAACGAGCGAGCCGAGACATTGAAGAATCCGACGGCACATGGGCGCGCGTCGTCTCTTCTTATAAACTGGAAGAAGTCCAGCAGCGTTTGAACAAGGTCAATGGCACGCTACGACCACTTCACCACGCATATGTCGGTCAAGTCTTGCCCGGAAGCCTTGTCGTCTTCGGGCCGCCCTCGACCTTGAACACCCTCGCAAAGACGTCTGACTTGGCCCAGAGCATTACCAGCACTCCCACACCATCCAAATGTCTTATGTATGGTTCACATCTTCCGCCGGTGGACACAGCCAAGGTAATGTGCGTTTCTCCAGTCCGTGAAGCATGCACCATCCAACGTTCACTTTTCTCTGCGCACTCTCCCGCGGGCTCCCTCTCGGCAGGAACATTTGGCGAGCTTCTGCGCCTCACAGTCTCGGAGATTGCACACAAGTCGATGCAGGTTGAGGAGACCTTCCGGACAGTGGCGACTGCCCTTCAAAAGACAGGCAGCTCTGAGGTCGTCCTTACGACTGTGGGCTCGACCTGGGATGCGTCCACCTTCCAAGACATTCTTCATCAACACGATCAAAGCGTCCGCATCGGCGAACTCTCGCCATGCCCAAAACCCTTCGGCGATGATCTCAGTAGCATTCCATCTCTTGGTATACGAGGACACGAGGGTAGATAGGCATACAGATATATTTGACTAAACTATGTAGTAGGTAGAGCATACGGATGAAGAAGGAAGGAAAGAAGTGGGCGAAGGGTAAATACCCATCCACTAGCGCCGGATCAATGCGGAGATTACTAACCACAGGGGTAACAGTACCGTTCCCTGTTTCCACCATTTCCAACACCATCGAATGCAATCGCCGTCGTTGGAATGTCGGGACGCTTCCCCGAAAGCGACACGCTGGACGAGCTCTGGTGCCTACTGGAGACGGGAACGACCACACATCAAGAGATCCCATCATCACGCTTCAACATGGACGACTTCTACGATCCCTCTCGTAGGAAGCACAACGCCCTCGTCTCGCGTCACGGATGCTTCATCAAGAAGCCTGGCAACTTCGACCACCGTCTTTTCAATATCTCGCCCCGTGAGGCGCTGCAGATGGATCCCGTGCAGCGCATGCTGCTCATGACGACCTACGAAGCGCTGGAGATGGCCGGCTACGCCGACGACAGCGAGCAGGCCCCGTCGCGGATCGCTACGTACTTTGGCCAGACGGTGGACGACTGGAAGACGATCCAGGAGCAACAGGGCATTGATACGCATTTCCTGCCGGCTGTCAATCGTGGCTTCGGTCCCGGACGCCTGTGCCATTACTTCAAATGGGCTGGTGGCTTCTACAGCATCGACACTGGCTGCTCCTCTAGCGCCACGGGCATCTGCATTGCTCGCGATGCCCTCGCCAAGGGTGACTGTGATGCTGCAGTTGTCGGTGGCGGTACGCTGCTCACTGCGCCAGAGTGGTTTAGCGGGCTTGGCCAAGGGGGTTTCCTTTCAGCTACTGGTGCCTGCAAGACCTACTCTGACAAGGCCGACGGATACTGTCGTGGGGAGGGCGTCGCCGTCGTTGTGCTCAAGCGCCTAGCAGATGCGGTCCGGGCGAAAGACGACGTCCTGGCCGTTATCGCGGGCGCAGCGAGGAACACCAATGCCGGCGAGGGTTCCATTACTCATCCCGGCGCGAAAGCCCAGGAGGCTCTGTACCGCCGCGTGCTGCGTCAGGCAGCAGTACGTCCGCGCGAAGTCGGTGTCATCGAAATGCATGGCACAGGCACTCAAGCGGGTGACCGTGTCGAAACAACGGCAGTGCAGAACGTCTTTGCGTCTCCTGCCGAGCCCAAGCGCCCTCAGCCGCTTATTGTCGGCGCTATCAAGGCCAACATCGGTCACAGCGAGGCCGCTGCTGGCGTTGTGTCTCTGATCAAGGCCATTTTGATGCTCCACCGCGACACTATTCCTCCTCAGCCGAATCAGCCCTTTAAGCTCAATCCGTACCTGGTCCCAATCCTTGGACCCGAAACCGACGTGCAGCTTGCCAATGGCCAAGCTTGGCCCAAGAACGGAACGAATCCTCGTTACATTTTCATCAATAACTTCGACGCTGCTGGAGGCAACGTGAGCGTCCTGATCCATGAGGCTCCGTTCTATGCCCGGCTGTCGCCGCCGTCACGGTCGGATGCATGATCTCACCACGTCGTGGTCACTTCTGGTCGCACTGAAGCGGCGCAGGCGCAGAACAAAGACCGTCTCCGCGAGTACCTGCTGCAGCATCCAGAAATGCAGCTGGCCAGCCTGGCCTACACGACCACTGCGCGGCGCATGCATCACAATCTCCGAGATGCGTACGTGGCGACTTCCGTTGCAGAGCTCCTGCATCAGATGGGACAGCCTGCGAAGTCATTGACGCCGGCGTCATCTGTCGTGTTCGCCTTCACGGGTCAAGGCAGCCAGTATGCGGGCATGGGTGGTACGTTGTACCGTACTTCGCCCACGTTCCGGCGCATGTTCGACTCGTACCAGCGCCTCTGCGATGCTCAGGGACTTGATTGCCATTTCCTCGACACGATTCTCGGATCGGAAGATGCGGCATCGACGGATGCGACGAATGCCGTCCGTGACATGCAAGTGGCAACCGTTGCGCTCGAAATTGCCCTCGCTCGCTACTGGCAGTCGCTCGGCCTGCGTCCGACTCTGCTGATCGGGCACAGTCTGGGTGAATATGCGGCACTCTGTGTCGCCGGTGTACTTTCTGTGGGCGAGGCGCTCGCCCTGGCCTACGAACGTGCGAAGCTCATCTTCACGAGATGTTCACCTTCCAAGGCAGGCATGCTGGCTGTCGGCCTCCCCGCGAGCACAGTCCGGTGGCGTATCCGGGATTTGCCGGCGACGATGTCGACATGTGAAGTGTGCTGCATCAATGGCCCATTCAGCACTGTCGTCGGTGGTCCCCTTGCGGCACTCGATGCTCTTGAGAACTACTTAAAGTCAGATGGGGACGTCGCAACCAGCCGCCTGGGAGTTCAACATGCATTCCACACCCGCCAAATGGATTCTCTGCTGGACGATCTCGAGGCGAACGCATCACGTATATCCTTCCAGCCGCCCACGCTTCCGGTGGCATCTACGTTGCTCGGCAAGATTGTGCAGCCAGGTGAAAGCGGAGTCTTCAACGCGAGCTAATTCCGTCGACAGACTCGCGAGCCGGTAGCCTTCTGCGACGCAGTACTTGCGTGCGAAGCGGAAGGACTGATTCAGGATCAATCTTTCGTCGTTGAGATTGGGCCTCACCCGACGTGCATCAATCTCATGGCCTCTTCTCTCCAGACGGCAAACCCGAGTCGCTATCCCAGCCTGCGTCGCGGACACAACGACTGGGAGTCCATCTCCCAATGTCTCGCCGCCGCGCATCGCGCGCAGCTGCCAGTGGCGTGGGCGGAGTTCCACAAGGACCATCTCGATCAAGTTCAATTGATGAGCGGTCTGCCAACGTATGCCTTCGACTGCCAAAGTTTCTGGGTCTCATACAAGACTTCAATGGTCTCCCAAACCATTCCCGACGCAATGTTGAGTGCCCCACCCTCGCGACTCTCCTCGACATCTCTGCATTCGGTCGAGCAGCTGCGCAAGGAAGGATCCAAGCTGCTTGCGACCTTTAAGGCCGACCTGGCCGATCGTCGCCTCGCGGAGGCCATTGGCGGCCATGTCGTCGACGGCGTGGCCATCTGCCCGGCGAGCATCTTCATCGATATGGCATATACTGCCGTGGCATACCTTGAGACAGAGGGCCGCAAGATCTCGAGGGCGTCTTTGGCCACGTACGAGCTTGCCAGCCTGAGCATGATAAACCCGCTGGTGCTTCGCAAAAATATGACTATCGATGAACTGCCGCGCGTTTCATTAGAAGTCGCCCTTGACGAATCTACAAACGCCGTCTCTGTCCGATTCTTGTCACGCGCAGCAGCAGCAGCCGCCTCTCTTGTCGAGCACGGGTCCTGCGTGATTCGGCTGGACCAGCCTGACGGACCGTGCACTCAAGCATGGTCTCGCTTGCAGCCACTGGTGCAAGCACGAGTGCGTACCCTCGAGGCCTCCTCACGTCCAAGGCAAGTTCATGCGATGGACAGACAGCTGTTCTATAAGCTCTTTTCCGAGATTGTCGACTACGCTGTTCCCTACCACGCCGTCGAGGAGGCCATTGTGGCGGCGAACTTCCGAGATGCCGCCTTCGTCTTCCAACTGCCTTCCACAAAGGACCTCGGCACATTCACTTGCAGCCCCTTCGCGGTCGACGCCGCCATTCATGTCGCCGGTTTCTTGCTGAACGCAGACGTACGCAAGCCAAAGAATGACATCCACATCGCCAATCACATCGGTTCTCTCCGTGTGCTTGGTGATCTGTCCTCGCATGGACCGTGGCGGGCCTACGCCACCGTTCGGGAGCAAGATGCCAAAGCTGGAACGAGTCTGTGCGATGTGTACGTCACAGACGGTCAAGACAAACTCGTTGCGCTCTGCACGGACATTTGCTTCAAGAAGCTCGACCGCGACTTCTTCTCGTTGCTATTGGGGTCGGCTGGTGCGCTCGCACAAAAGCCTCGCGCAACGGCTAGCTCAAAGCGTGCCCAGCAACCGATCAGAGCGGCTGAATCGAGCGACATCTCAACAGCAGCTTCATCGATTACCTCCTCGCCGTCGCTAAGCAGCCAATCTGAGCCTGATGATCTCGCAGCGGAGTTACTTTCCGTGGTTGCGGCACGGAGCGGCATCAGCATGGCTGACTTGAACAAAGCGACGGACACGACATTCACGGACTTTGGCGTTGACTCTCAAATGAGCATTCAGATTCTTGCCGACTTCCAGAAAGTCACGACCGTCGAGCTTCCTGCGGCGTTCTTCACCAATTTCCCGACCCCAGCCGCCGTGAAGAAGGAACTGGACATACAACAGCTGGAAGATTTTAAGGATCTCGAGCCAACACCCAAACGCACACCTTCAGCTTCACCCAAACATCGGAGTAGGAAGCAGAGCCCAGCACCTCAGCGGCCGAGCAAGCAGCTTTTCTGGATCGTCGCCGAAGCGCTGGGCCTCGAAGCCAGTGCCTTCACGCCGTCGACCACGTTCGAATCGCTTGGAATGGACAGCATGCTTTCTATCAAGACTCTCTCTGTGTTCCAGCAAGAGACCCAAATCGAACTGCCGGCCGCCTTCTTCACCGAACATCAAACAGTGGCGGCCGCACAAAAGGAACTGGACGGACCATTGAAGGAGCCGACGAGGAGCCTGTCTCCCGTGAAGAAGTCGCTGGTTACTGTCATTCCCACAGCAAAGACGATGAGCCTCTCGCCTCGACAGCAGAATATCGAAAACGCCGTCTCCCGATCCGTCCTGATTCAGGGGCAATCCCGGTCCCGCGCAGCGCCATTGTTCATGACCACCGACGGCTCGGGAACGGTAGAGTCGTACATTCACCTGCGCGCTCTACCCGAGGGCCGCCGTATCTACGCCCTCGAGTCGCCGTTCTTAAAGGACCCGAACACCTTCGACCTGTCCATCGAGGAAATGGCATCCATCTTCGTCCGGACCATCCGCAGAATCCAACCGCACGGACCGTACCTCATCGGCGGATGGTCTGCGGGCTCCATCTACGCGTACGAGGTCGCGCACCGCCTGGCCAGGGAAGGCGAGACGATCCTTGCGCTCGTCGTCATCGACATGCGCGCCCCCTCCCTAATCCCAACGGCCATTGTCACTCCGGACTTTGTCGACAAGCTCGGCACCTTTGAGGGCATCAATCGCGCCCGCGACCTAGCCGAGGATCTCTCCGTCAAGGAGAAGGCGCACCTGATGGCGACCTGCCGGGCTCTGTCGAGGTATGATGCCCCCGCTTTCGCGCCCGACCGCCGCCCGCACCACAGTGTGGTTGTCTGGGCACGTCTCGGCCTCGATCAACAAGAGGATGCTCCTGTTGCTGCTATGCTTCGTCCCGGTCTAGATATCGGCAAGCCGCTGAATCAGATGGAGTTGTCGGAGTTCGAGCGCTACTTCAACTCGTGGTTCTACGGTCGCCGTGAGCAGTTTGGGACCAATGGGTGGGAGACTCTTCTCGGGGATAACATTTCGGTGCATGATGTGGATGGTGGTGAGCTCATCCCTATCCCTTGACAGACAGAGGGAGGTCAATGGCTGACTGACATATTTTTGCAGATCACTTCTCTATGATGTGTCCGCCGTTCTCCGACGCTGTTGGGAAAATTGTCGTCGATGTCGTGACGCGAGCGACCGCTGAGGAGTAAAGGAGGATAAGCAATAGACTGGTAAGACGGGTATCGTAAGGCGTCGAGGTGGCGATGGATCGGGGTAGAATTAAAGTTGAAGTCGGGTGCATTTCCCTCTATAGAAAGATATATTGATGAGAAAGTCTCCTTAGTACGTAAACAGATAGAGTTAGAGAATAGAAGAAGAAGAAGAGAGACAACATTTATGAACCTTAACATCTGATCAGAAGTTAGTCTTACATTCATACATCAGTAAACTTGATGATTTGAATATATTGATGTGATCAAATGTAGTAGAACTGTCATGAATTCGCTCGGGAACATTCCCGGCCCTACTTCCGGGCTGTATTTATTACGGTAGACATAAATACCGTCAATGATAGATAGCAAATGCCATCCTTTTACCCATACGTAACTACGAGCATACTGCTCTCATGACAATGATACGAGTAGCATCAACTGGTTTTGCAATCTAAAACTTCATCACCGATAGAAAGATGAGTAGAAAGAAAGAAAGACATGAAGAAAATTATAAAGAATGTTTAATAGAAAGTTATTAAGTAAGTTTAATAAAAAGCATGTTTAAGCGAACTTTTTATTTGACTTTGAAGCATACTTAGTCAATGCATGTTCTAAATGCTTAGATTTTAAATTTGCGATTTTCAAGTGTTGATTTTTCATGCGTTGAACTCTTAAAATTCGATTTATCGATTTTGATTTTCCGAACAATCGGTTTGTTCCTATGTTTACAATGAACCGTCGTACTAAAACGAAAAAAAAAAGACAATTCATTGTTGGCGCTCGTTATTTGAAAGAAAGAGATTTGCTGCACTTTTCGAGTCCGGCTTATCACGACCAGAAGCTTGAATGGCTGTAGATCAAATTCGGAAATCCCCGTCGGGTGCTTAGGTGCTTATTCCTAATTCAAACAGATGCCTGCAATCACATCGCTTCTATCTCTCATCCCATTCTTGGTTCGACCTCTCGAATAACAACCTAGCTAGCCTTACACACAGCATATGTCGCAGACAGCGATCCAGAAAAACTGCTCCCACCACCTCCCGTCCCTCCAGGCACCAACTTGCTCAAGCAACCCGTAGGAACGCCAGCATGGTAGTTAGTGTGCGTCTCACAAGCTTCAGGATACGCCATAGACTCATCGCAGGACGTGTAGACGGCGGCGGCGATCTGAACATCACTCTCCCCCGGCGCGGTAACATCGCCGCACCACGTAACCTGAGCATTTGCATAGTCGGTGCCAGCTGGAACAGGGACGCTGACAGCGGCCAAGAACGTGCTGCCGGAGCCAGGGAGCGGTGCGGCGGCGGTGAACATGCCGTTTGCGTATTTGGCGGTTCCGCAGGTTTGGAGAGAGGAGTCGAGGTGGACATACGAGTTTGGGGGGATGGTGGAGCTTGGGGCGCCGTTGAAGGTTAGCTTGGAATTGGTGAAGCTGACGTCGGCTTGGGCGCTGGAGAATTTTGGTTTGAAAGCGGCGCTGATCCAGACGACGTCGCCGTATGGGACTGATTGGCTGTTGAAATGGGTTGAGAAGCAGACGTTTTTAGCACAGGGTGTTGAGGTTGGAGGGGGAGGTGGGGGGGTAGAGGTTGTCGTTGAAGGTGGAGGTGGGGGGGTAGAGGACGTCGTTGAAGATGGAGGGGGTGTGCTAGTGACATAGCAAGAGCAGGCTGAAGAGATCCGAGACGAGGACGTCTGGCATTGCAATGCGACCTCGGTATTGGTGGTACCAGGGTAGGAAGCCGGTTGTGTGTACGAGGAACAAAAAGCGGAATTTTCAGCAGGGGCTTGGCTGAGTGCTCGCTGTGTTCTTATTAGAGAATGTTCCGATCGGGCTGTCAGGAACGTACGAGACAGTTGTCCTGGTTGCTAAAATGGAGTTAGAAATAGGCACTCAAAACGAGATTGAAAGGGGTGCCGAAGCGAGACGTACCAGGACTGAGCTGTGATGACGTCGGCTACGATGGCAAGCACAGTCAAGAAAGTTGCCTTCATATTGAAGACTGTGTTAGCTAGAGGTCGAGGTGCCAAAGAACAATTTTAATATTGAGGAAATCGGACAGAGATGGAGATGACTGAGGGACAGACGCAGCGTACGGAATATAAGGCTTTGAACCGCTGCTTAAGGCAGATTCAAGGAATACCTTATACTTTTCGCCTGTTCAATACTATGTTCGACCTAGAAACATTAGGCTTAGGCCTTGATCCTATTCAGTCGATGTAAACCCTAGGGAAGCAGTTGTCAGAAGCACGACAAACAACCCAACGACCAATGCGGGCTTCGTGGGGAAATTGCCAGCCAGTTGTGGAAATTCAGCAGTAGTCTTAGTTGAAGCCAGAAGACTTTTGAGTTCAAAATGCCTTGGAGAAGGCAGAGGAGGCTTACGAAAGTACCTACCACATAGTACGTATCTCGTGATGGCTGATAATGGGCCATGGAGTGCAACGAATGAGCTTCAACGCCACCGACCCTGCAGTAGCGCAGATCATGCTGGTTCTATCGATTATCGAAACTTTAAAAGACAGTAACATGGCTATTCGTCCCGTCACAAACGTGAAATTTCTTTCAATAAATGATTATAACAATTTATTTTCAATTTTAAATTAAGTCCGAGTTCTTTAATAACTCACGATGAATTTTGATCTTAAATGTTGATAAACATTTGAAATGAAATTTGTCAACAGTTCTCATTCAAAAGAAAGCAGTAACTCGAAGAACAGACGAAAATTGAAATAACTTTATTTGAAAGTATTTCAAAAAAATTTACTACTCACACAGCAATAGGGAAAGATTCTTGTAAAAGCAAATATAATTCGCGGGTTGAGATAAGAAATGACAGCTTTCCAGGTGCACAGAAGAAGAAAATCTAGAGACAGTATCTGGGATGTTGATATTAGATGGTGTAGATGGGTAAGGCTAGGGTGGAGATGCGTTGAAAACGTGGGAAAGTTGGGGTTGTGGTATGGGCACTTGATTGATGCGAGAAACAAGCCATAGCTGGAAATAAACAATCGCTTTCCAATCCTCTTTATGCCCTGGACCGCTTAGAGCGAGGACGTAAGCCATTGCCAAACTGGCATCGAAATCCACCCATAGCCGACTACACACTTCCCTACATATTAAAAATCACATCAGGTAATGCTACCAAAGACAGTTTGGTGCCGTCCTAAGTTTTGGCACGTAAGTCCGGGTGTTTCAGTGGAGGTCCAAGATCTTTTGTGCCTGAAGGTGAGGTCTGTGGTATGTATAATTCGATCGAAGATGGTGTGGGATGTTTGTTTGGGAGTGTTCGAGTCTTCTGGTTCAGGATTGTTAATTGACAATACGTTTCCTGCGGTCCGAGTCGCACGAGTGTGAAAAAGGAACAAAAGTGGAAAGTGTTATATGGATAGTTCTCTTGATTCTTACCTTCTTCGTTAGTGCTCTGCTTCCCAAAACCGGCAAACAGAGCACCTTAGCTTGAGCGAAACTCCTGTCGAATTCTCCTCTCCTGACTAGTTCTAGTAGTACTGGGAAGTATCTTCGGTAATCTAGTGTTGACTTTCTTATCGGCGGTTGATGAGGATAACCAAGGACCTAATGAAAATTTGCCAAAAGCGGGACGATCGATCGACGGAAAAGGTATTTCTGTCTTGACCCCTTCAAAGGTCATCGTCCGTATCACGGCTACGACTTCTAGGGCCTAGTTAGGGTCATCCTGTCAAGGATCTCAGATACTAATCTATTGTTAGAGGAAAGCCATAGGAACGATCTACTATTGTACAATATACTGACCTGAAGTCTAGATTGGCTCACTTGCGCCTCGAGCAGCGGACCGCGGAAGGAAACGAGTTCTGCGAGATCTTTTTTCTTCTTTTGAAGGGCTATTACGTTCTAAATTTGGTCAGCAAAGCCATCATGGATGTTGAAGTTACGTACTTACCTCCTCGAATGAGTCGTTGATGATGTATCGAACGGTAACTACATCCTTGGTTTGTCCGAGTCGATGAATACGATCCAAAGCCTGCTCTTCGGCCATGGGATTCCACTAGGGGGTTCCGTGTTAGTGGTTTTGCCCCAAGATGGAAATATGGGTTGTTAAGAGACGCATATGGAGTCTGTAGCCATGAACACGTTCACAACGCTGATTCCTTCCGATTCAACTGCAAGGAATGTTCTTAAAGTTCCTTACTTGCGGTTCCATAATGTAGGCTCTTGACGCAGCCGTCAAATCCAACCTTGACGATGATTAGCAATGCGTTTTCTAAGGATAAAGAACAGTCTTGTACCCAACGCCTCCGCACGAGAGTGAGACCAAAAAAATCGAATTTCTGGATTCCCCTGGAATTCCTTGACGGCAGCTGATCGCTTTGATGGCGCTAGCTGCCCATCGAGTCTGATGTAGCAGATTGATGTTTGTTTGAGTTCCGACTCAATCCGATCTAATGTTTTAGTCCAGTAGGAAAACACGACACTATGCATCGTCAGTATAAGAGACCAGAGACCAGCGCGCAACCCTACCTTTTTTCGCCAGTCGCACGCTGTGACAGATCAACCAGCAAAGCATGGATCTTTGTTGAAGCAGCCGTGGGAGCGATCTCTGCTATAGTGGTCAAGCATAGCGTACCAACGCTGCTTGAGGGCCTGGCTGCCAAACATCTTGGAAGATGATGACAGACCTGCAGAAACCGTTCGTATGAGTTGGGTATTAGTTCGGAGCAGGACGAGCACAAGAGACGCAAGCCTTCTGAGAGTCGAGGTTCATCAATCAAGGTCCGGTCAAATTCCAAGGTTTCTAAAACATTAGCTGACAGATCTTGTTTGCAGTGAGAGCAGTATGCCAATGCTGCATCAGTCAAACTGTCAAAAGCCAATTGAGCCCTTTGCCGGGTCCAGTCTATATCGTAGGACGAAACATCTGGTTGCCATTCCTTGGGCAAGCTGTGACTGAGGCCATGATTGCAAATGAGCCTCAATGTATTGATCCATTGAAGTGCATTAAAACAGTCCACTGAATGAGGTGCGATGATAGCAGCATCGAGCTTTCTAATAGTACAGGCTACTGTATCCTTGTAAAGCTTCCTTTCTTCATTACTAAATGCTAAGTGGTGGACTTCGTCTTTCCGCTTGGGTAAGTCAACCACGTCTTTAGGTCGGCGTAGTGTTATTGAATTGACCAGCGTCTTTAGTCTTGCAACAGCTTGCGGATCCAACCGCTTCTTCCAACTTTGTGTGACGTGGATTTTGAAAACGTGCGGATCGCTAAAGGGATGGACGCCAAGAAATCTGAACAAGCTTGAAAGGTCGGTAAGGCGGTTCTGGATTGGTGTTCCTGTCACACACCAGCGTCGGGACGCACTCAAGGCGAACGTAGCCTGCGCAAGCAGCGTAGAGCTCTCACGAATGGTGTGCGCTGTAGATGTTAGTTGAGCCTGTGTCGCCAGCTGACCCAGCACTTTACCTTCGTCCAGGATTACCCGGCGCCATTGGATGTTATAGATACTTTGGCCGCTTCCAGCTTGCAAATCTCGGTTTCTCCGCCATTCGGAGAGAACTGTGTGATACGTAGTAACGACAACGTCGAAAGAGCCAAGCTCGGCTGCCATTTTGATCCTTTTCCTACCATGAAACACAAGGTATTTCATGGCTTGGGACTTGATATACCTGCGATGATCAATACGTATGCCGAGAACGATCTGAGACGTAAACTGACATTTCTATCTGGCTTTTCCATACTTCCACAACTTTCCAGAGACACACAAGATTAGTAATTGCTCTAGTACGCATAGCAAACACCACTCACGTGATAACGGGACAACAATCAAAGTTGTCTTTACAACTGGATAAGAACTCGGAGAGCACGTGGTTTCGACTCTATCGATGCCAGAGCTACCAGCATGGCTGAGGGTGTCGGAGGCGATTAAGGCAAGCATTGTAAGTGTTTTCCCCAAACCCATTGCATCAGCCAAAATTCCACCACGAAAGTTTGGCGGCGGACAGAACTGCGATTCGCCAGTCACATTGTTGACATATCTAGTCATTAGATAAGGTCTGTATCGACAGTACTAGAATTCTTACCGTATTTGGCCGTCCTCATTCAGTACTTGCTTCCAGATATCTTTATGGCTGGGTTCCAGTGACCAACCTTGTTCCCTTTTTAACATAAAGGTCAACGCTTGCTTCTGATGTCTATATGTCTATTCAGTATCGTTTGACGGCATTACTCAGGAAATCCATCAGTCTAGATAGACATACAAGTATAACGGTGTCCTTAAAGTATCGGATGGTTCAGTTTCTGCAAGGTCTCGCTCAAACTCGAGATCAGCAAAGAGATCAAGAGGCTCAAGAATCTACAACTTTAGGCTCGATAGACTGCGTGACGTTCATTGACTGAGTGTACTGAACCTTATCTCCATCGGAAAACATTCTGTGAGGGTTACGATACTGTACGTTGCGGTCACAGTGCTCCGGGTCTTGCAGGAACACTTTAGCATTCGAAGCAAATATACCAACCGATTCAAAGAGATTCAAGGATCCATAAATATTAGCGTAGACGCGTATCTTTCCAACAAAGCTTTGCTAGACAATCCGTTTGGTTATTTTTGACTTTGCCCCACTGTCCAAAACGTCTTGAAGCCCGAACAATTGTAATGAAACCCCCGAATGATTCTGCAATGCTCCTAGTATTTTTGAATCCCTGTAATCAAGCTCTGCGAATTTGGTTGACTGATGTGAATTCCATAAAGCGGTGGCATCTCGAGACAAAGATAGACTAATTGTAGAAGTTCCCAGCGACATGTACTGGGAGTCGTGGAAACGGAATGGGATATTTGCGATCTGCATTGATATTAGCACAAGTGCTCGATAATTGGAATACCAAGAGTCAGACCATTCCAAAGCAGACACTTTGGTCTAAACTATGCTCATCACTAGACGTATTTCCTAGCTGTTGTGTCGTATGTCGATCATCGTTTGAATTCGAGCCATTGCATGGCTTGGGAAGTGCCGCTGTAGTCTCATAGAACATAACCCCCGGGGTGCCCTTGTGATTGTCGATAACCGTGGACCCAGAATCTTGATGTTCAATACGACGCCGCTTTGCATCTCCTATCAAGCTTGAGCCTGAGTACTGATGCTTCAGAATGGGGAACGTCGCATGATCTGGACTGGAACTTTCAGGCAGGCAATCGACCATAACGGATAGTTGTAGGCTAATGTTCTAGTTCATATGCGTAGTACTGGTGACTACATGTGTCTTGGCCTATGTTCTTGGGTATCTTCTCATGGCCTTGTGGTAGACACTGTAGGAAGAGAAGATTGTCGTCGCCAATTTTGAGCTTTTACGAGATCGCGAGCTGAGGTGCACAGTAACCTTTGAAATGGCCGCGATTACTGAGACTTGAAGTACTGGCCGAGGTGATGCCAAGCAAAGGTTTCATACCTCTCAAAATTTGGCTCGCACAGTGGTCAACCTTGTTGTTACTATACCTTGAAACCACCGGGGCCAAGGAGCTTAGAAATCCATTAGACTTTCATGAAGAGAAGATTCATGATTTAGGAAGGCTGCGGAAAGCGACGAGGTGCCGCAGCGTCTGCAGCCGGGTGCACACAACCTCCAATCAATTGTCTGCATGCAAGGCTGCCTGGTGAGGCTGTGCCACCAAAGTCCGTACGACAAGTGATAAGCCTTGCGTCTCTTGGTCTCGTCTTTGATTTCAAGCTCTACACTAAGCCTTCTTTCATAGCGATTTTTAAATTCCATCTTGTCTCGATATATGTGGGAGCCAAAGGCGTTGCACATATTCCATTTAGAGTAGTCAATTTGGGTTTCGGAAACTAAATATTTAGTGCATATCATCCATTGAAGGCTTGAACTGCCATTATGCCCGGACCAGCTCCATCAGCCGACCGCACGACTGTGAAAGACGCTTTCGATAGCTTTGCTACCTCAATAAGCAGTGAAGATGCTCGGGATTTTTGTTCCACAACATTGCAAGATGTCCGAACTGCAGCTCAGGCCATTGAAAGGCAGCAGGCTCAAAGGAAGTCGCTCCGTAATCTACGACGTATTGAGCCCTTCCTGCGATTTTTGGAGAGCTATGCGCCAGTAATTGAAGTTGGATGTCAAGGCTTCTCACCGATGACATGGGTCTGGGGACCACTAAAGATGATGCTCCAGGTAGGATGCAAGTTTGAAGCAGGTTTGGAACTGGAATCTAGAATGCTGATATAGAAATTTAGCTGGCGAGTCAATATCTTAATATCTTCGAAAAACTCATTGAGGCTTATGCTCAGATCGCTGAAGAGCTACCGAGGGTTGATCGACTTCAAGCAGCCTTCAAGGACAACGAAGGTTTCCAAAAGACACTAGGCCTACTCTATGTTGACATTATTGAATTCCATAAGAGGGCGTACAAGTTTTTTAGGCGAAGAGGTATGTGATATCGAGGAAACCGTGCCGATGTTTTCCGTTTGGCTGAAACAACTGGACCAACAGCATGGCATATGTTTTTTGATTCTACCTGGAAAGCCTTCCAGAACCGCTTTCAAGGAATTCTGGTCAATCTCAGAAGGCACACTGACCTGCTCGACAAAGAAGCGGCGTCAATCCACTTCTTAGATGCTAAGTGAATGGCAGATCAGACACTTCAAGAAGTCGACGATCGGGAAAGGCGAAGGTGTGCTAGTGAACTCCGAGAAGTTTTTAGCTGGCTCTCGCCAGATCCCTATCAGGACCAGAGATTGGACAAGCTGTCCCGTGATTGCCAGGCAGACACTTGCGAATGGTTGTTAAGGAATGATGTTATATCCTCATGGATTCGCGAAGGAGAGAGTAGGCCTGTAATCTGGTTGAATGGAATCCCCGGATCGGGTCCGTATATGGTTCTATTGCATTGACCTCAAAAAGCTGATTCTTTAGGCAAAAGCGTTCTGTGCCGCAGCTAAGTTGAATACCTCGAAACGCAGCAGACGACAGCCTTTGCGAGTTATTTCTGCACCTATTCACCTGCAGGCAGCGATACAGCCACACTCATTCTCCGAACTATTGCAGCTCAGCTGGTCAGGTCAAATCCCGATTTACTAACGCATATACACCAAAACTACGTTGAAAAGGTGATTTCGCCAAGTAAGAAAGTCATGAAGGATCTTCTCACCCAAGTACTCGCCAGCCTACAGAATTGCCGTGTTGTGATCGATGGGGTTGATGAGTGTGAGGAGTTGCAACAGAGAGAAATATTGTCCTCAATAGTGCCATTGCAGAAAGAACCCAGTAGCTCTTGTAAACTCCTCATCGCTAGCAGGGACGAGATCCAAATAAAGAGAATCTTGCGCCAGAGCAATAGCATTTCACTCAAGGGTAAGACTGACCACGCAATAGCTTTGTTTATCAGTAGGGGTATCAGCGATCTAAGGCAAGCATTCGATTCACTGGATGAGAGATTCGTCGACCGCATGCAGCGCCAACTCTCTTTAAAGGCTGGCGGTATGTTTTGTCTCCTTATCTCGCAATGGACTTATCTAATCTCTTGTAGGGATGTTTCTTTGGGTACGCTTGGTTTTGGATGATCTTCAAGGTCAGACAACCATTCAGGAGTTGGAGGAAGCTCTCGAGAGGCTTCCTGAGGGTCTACAAGAAGCGTAGGTCCCAACGAATTCGTTTCTTTGATCCTCATTCGATCTGACTCTCTTCGCCTCTTCGGATTTCAGATATAACCGAATTCTAGAGCGAATCAGGTCAAGACTCAGTAGCTCGCAGCGCGATAAAGCTTTGCGACTTCTTCGTTGGATCAGCTGTTCGTTCCGACCACTGAAACTCACTGAACTTCGAGAGGGAATAGCCTTTCGCCCTGGAAACCCACCCCCTGACAGACGAAATATGATTCTACAGAACGTTGTGGAGTTGTGTGGGCCGTTAATCGAGGAGATTCCGGGTGGGGTGATCGATGTCGTTCACTTCTCCGCCAAAGCGTACAACTCTAAGCACCTTTGAAACCCCAGTTCTCACTGACCCTGTTGGTAGATACCTCCTTGATCAGAGCAGCGGTCCTTTTATTGACTATTGTCTTGCACATCAACAAATCGCTTTTTCTTGCATAACTTACTTGAACTCAAACCTTGACTTCATACCTTCTGCAATAGAACAAAAAACCCGAGGTGTTTTAGAGACACTAATCATAAATAGATACAATGGTCTGCACCAGTATGCCAATAATTTCTGGATTGATCATGTTCTCGCATACTCGAGAGCTGGAGGCAAGATTAGCAACTGCAAGCATTTGGTCCACGCGTTCAAGCAACTTCTAAACATTCCGCGAAGAAAAGAACCGTCATCTATCATAACATCACCGAGTGAAATCATACCCCGAGGTCAGGAAGATCAGGGGAACAGTGATCTGTTAGTCTGTTGTGAAGACGCTTGCCTATCAGATATGCTGGAACACTTCGAAAAATTATGCGCACCAAAGAAAACACCTTTGAATCTCCTGAGTGTGAGTGTTAACCAGTCCTCAAGATATTGTATTCGTTTCTGTTGATACTGACAGATATTGCCAGTACGTATGAAATGGGAGAGAGACAATGACCCTACTTACCTTTCGCATATCCAAGTTCAAGTCTCATCAGTTATTCAAGATATCCTTCAAATACCTGAAACCAATGCTCCTGAGCATATCACTGTTAATGCACTTCAGCATTTCAAGGAATCATACAAGGATTTCGGCATTACCTGTCGCTACTCTATTTGCCGTTTTCAGGCGAATGTCTTTCATTCCGAAAAAGATCGTGATATGCATGAATCAACACACGTACGCGCGTACAAGTGTCCAGACTGCGACTTCTATGATAGGGGTTTTGCAACCAAAAGAAGTTTGCGCAGACATCAAGAGACTTATCATATCTACGCAGAAGACTTTCAGCTTCTTGAGCAGGTCAGTCCTGAACTGTCGGAAACAGGGAACAGTACTGTTACCCCTGTGGTTAGTAATCTCCGCTCCCATCCGAAGGTTGGCGCTAGTGGATTCAGGGTATTCACCTACTTCCCCTTCTTCCTTCCTCCATAGTTCCTACCTACTAGATAGTTCAACCAATATATCTACATGCCTATCTACCCTACTGACCTCGTATACCAAGAGGTCGCGGTGGGCGCAGGGGCCGTGGCAGGGGGACGACGAGGCCTACACGGTCGCCGGGGAGGAGTGTGAGTTCGAGTTCGAGTGTGAGTGGTGGGGGCGGGGGGAGGGGAGGGGGGGTGATGGGCTCGAGCACGAGCGCGAGCACGAGTAGTAGGGGGGGTTTTGCGAGCGCGGTGGGTGGCGGTGATGGGATGGGGTGGAAGAATTGGCCAAAGGGGAAGTTGGAAAGGGGTTGTTGTTTTTTCTTTAGGTTCTTCGAATCGTTAATTTTGAATTATTACCTTTGGAAGTTTCTCTGGGTCTTGTTCTGCATTCCCTCCTTATCAGTTTATTTCTCTTCTTCCTTGGCTTTGTTTTCTCCTCGCTTTCCTCGTCTTGACGGATTTCGGCGTTTTGAGGTGTTGTTTGGAGAAGGGCTGGGGTTTGAAGCTCTGTGGGTTGGAAAAAATAATGGTGGTCTGCAGTGTGGACTGCCCTCAGCTGGCCCTGAGCGGAAGATTTGAAGGTGGAGGTTAGAAAAGAGTGAAGGAGATGAAAGGTGGCATGAGTAATTGGGGTCAGCATATTGATATACAAAGGCAACTACCTTAATAGTACTTTGTCGACGTACAAAAGAGTGAAGAGCTCAAATGGATATATATTACGGCAATCGAAGGCTCCAACGCTAAAACCCAACTTTACCTGTGGTTATACAAGAACATAGCCCGTGTTTCCCGTGGCAAACCATTAGTGATGAGCGAATATGTTGAGGTGCGATTGTAGAGTGGGGAAATACAGCAGCGTCTGCAGTGGGCAATCCTCCTTTGTCCTGGTAGAAATCCACCTCTACTCATGGTAAAACTCCTGGCGATAGTAGATGACTAAACTGATGTATCGTCGGTACTGTCACCATTGTGGATATTGTAAGTCTTGTTGCACGTTTCCAGTTCCACCTGACTGGCTCTCCATTTCGAATTCCCGGATGAACTCGTCCCATTCCGTCCAGTTGATTGGTTCCATCATGTTGGCATCAGCCAATGGAAGTGTTATATCGGGTAGGTATTGCTGATTGGGGTCAAATTGATATGGTGGTAAACCAAGTTGAGGCGTTCCAATTGGCAGCAAATCTCCCCCTCCCAACAATTTCGATTCTGGCGAGAGATCCGGGATTCGTAGATTATCTAGAGGGGGCATCTCGAGTGGTACGGTTTGGGCGTTGGTGGCGTCACTGTTGTATACGTTGGTGCCATCCATCATTGGAAGATCTCCGATTAACGCTGTCGCACTGCGCCTGTTCGCTTGTGCTTTGCCCATGAGCTTCTTGATCGGCCGCCACAGCATGCCTCTTGTGGAATCTGCTATACGCACCGCCCATTCATCATACACGAGGTCAACGATTCTCCACGCTCTAGCCACTAGCGGGCCTTTATCCTGAACGCAAAGCGCGGCAAGAGTGACAGCCAGGGCATGCCACTGGACCCAGGTACCGAAGAGCCATCTCCATTGTGCAAGGGTAGGCTCGCGCTCGAGAACTTGAGCATACTCGAGGACTTCGACAGCAACCTGTAAGAGATTATCTCTTACCATGCCTTGTGGTGGAGAAATACGAGCTCCTTGCCGGAAAGGATGGTAGACACTTAAGTACATCCTGGATATAACAAGACGTGCTACCGTGGTGGCCACGAAAGCTATAGGGGTAGTTATATCGCAATGGACTAAATAGGTCTTTTCGATATGCTGGTGACGCTCTGTTACCATGCGTGATCTCTCTTCGAACGTTAGCGATAGTGGTTTCTCTTCGCTGTCCATCTTCAGCGGATAATGATTGAACCGCCGTACGGCAACAGAGACATCATGACTGATGCGCGAAAAACTCATTTCTGTAAACCCTATCCTTTCCGTGATAACTTGGCTATCAGGATCCATATCTTCATCATTGATGTTCAATGGCACTCGCGTGTTATACGTCCCTTCCAGGACCATATTTTCTGAACCTCGATCTTCTGATGACCGTATATCAAGCATAGCAATCATCCACCACAATCGTCGACGAAGCTCCTTTGTAAAAGGTGAATAGCCAGCATTGGCGTTTTCTCTATTCAGGCCGAGAGCATGAGCGATGCGGATGGCTACACTAGTAAGGGTCCAGCTAAATCTCGTATCATCATGAACCCGGACGCTAGACTACCTATCTGTTAGCCATTGTCGCACCTTATTGATTTGGACAGCGCCGAAGACCTGCGGGCTTGCTGTGCTTTAAGATTACGAAGCTTGTGGCTCTCTGCCGTGAAATACTTACAAGAAAGATTACCAGCGCCTGTAGCGTACGCAATTCCGTACTATTCAGGATGTCTGCCTTTCCAAGGGCAACTTCAACACCTTGTCTATATCGTTTCAACAAAGAGTCCTTGTCGGCCTGGAACATCTGCACACATTGTTCTGGGGTAAGGGATATAATTGCCGAGTAGTAGATAGCAAACAGTAACGCTTCCATGCTTTTACCGCCGGGAATATCATCGAGATTAGAAGATGCTGCCGCAACTTGTCTCTGTAAAGTTGGCCTATGCAGGAGTTTGTAAACCGGATCGCAATTTCGAAGGTATAGGGTACACAGCAAAGAGATCTCAGAGAGGGAAGGGTGCAACAATCGTAGAGGTTCAACATCCGAAGTAGATCCAAACATCCAATTTTGGCGAGAGTTATCAGACTCTGGGGTGGTTGTGGTGTCTTCTTGCTCATCGGAGTCATCGTTGAGCGTTTGCCTGAGCCCTTCGACCTAGTCCACAGATTTAACACTGTTTACCCATTTCAAGGATTCAACCCCGAGACATTATTCCACTCACTTCACTGGTCAGGCTGTTCCAGAATTGACTGCCAAGGTATCTATCCAGTCCTCCGACGCCTTCCTCTTTCACAATCACCTTAATTTCATTAGCCCCCAAAGGTTCAGTTCGACATCCATCGACAATGTTCGGGCCGCCCGTTTCCGGACTCTTTCGTACTGGTTCTCTTTCCTGGCCCTTTTGGCCACAGTCGCCTTCTTGTCTATTCTTACTCTGGGCAAGGAGCTCTTCGAGCTTGTTGAGTCTCTTGAGTATTTCTCCATTCGTAGCCTTGGACCCCCGTTTTCTCCCCCTGGGCAGTCGGGCGCGATCCGGAAATGTACAAGACAGGCCTGAGCGATCGCAAGCCACACATGGATGAGTCCTGCTGCATTTCACCTTCCGCTGTCGGCAGTTAACGCATGTTACGCGGTAATCAGCACTTTGTCTAGGTGTCACAGTGGCGGTATTGGCTTCTTTGGTGGCTCCTGTGGCAGCACCTTTTGCGGAGCCCTGAGTCTGCGAAGGAGAGGAGGTACTGTCTGACATGGTTTTGGCAAAAGCTGAAGTTGTCGACTGGACTCTTGGAAGATTAGCCCCCGCAGTTTTCGCAATGTTGGATTCTGTTGGCTACCTTTTGACACTCGATTCCTTCAACACGTCAGATAGTCGTTCCAGGCTGCCGTCATACAATAATCCCATGCTGGAAGGCTCGGTTATCTGCAAGTCCAACCGTCATCGCGCTGGATATTCACGCTAATCCCGAATAGTAGAATTGGCTAAGATTTCTAGCCGTTAGGGCTGATATCGCTGATGAAATACTACCTTATCTTAGGCAAAAACCACAATCCTCATCACAAACCTTGGTATTACTAATTCTATGGAAAATGTAACTGCGATTAGACACACGTTGTTCTACGAGCTCATATATACAGTTGTATGCTGTAGATCTGGAAGGTGCTGAAGCAAAGCCGTCAGAGTTTGCCCGGCAACATAAATTGCCTATTCGGTGTTGGCGCAAATTTACTTGAGATAGGACTGGATAGGTAACTCGATAGTGCATAAGCTTATTAGGGCGTGGTCATTTATGAAGCGCCTTCTCGACGCCGTACATGAACGCCTTAATAAACGCTTGCAAAGGTGGTATAGTGGAACAGCAAAAGCGACATCAGGAACTTCACATCCGCCTAGCCGCGGATAGGAATGAGCTGAAAACTAGAACAAACAAGGTAAAAAGCAGGGACGAACGCTAGACTTTCTTTTGCTGGCAACAAGCAAATGAGCAAAAGCGTGAAGGGCTGGGTTACCCTCTCCTCAGTAGAAATGCCCCTTGGGCAACGCCGTAAACAGTACTGTTAATGGCACGGTTACAACCACACTCCAAATAAGTGCCTGCAGAGCGACCTTGTCTTGCATCAGTCGTAGGCTCTCATTTTGCACCCACACCGTCGTGTCAAAGATTTTCCTAATCATCATCTTCGCCCGGTATTTCTCTACCCATATCTCTGAACCGTATGAGTTTGCGGTTCCGAATGCTTCGAGTGCGACATGTCTCCTTTTCTTACCGGCGCTTTGAGACATGCTAAGAACGTCTGAGCCTGCAAGCGTAGCTTGATCGGAATCGTCCATTGAATAGTTCGACTCGGCGTCCGTGGTGTACTGTTCCCATGGTCGCAGATGGCGATCATGGGTGACGTATAGAACGAGGCATATCCCATTAGAACCTGCGAGGAGGAAGCTGAAACCCAAAAACCAGGCCAGAGCGGCGAATAGGCGCCACCAGCGGGACTTGAAGGAAAGAGTGAGAAGGATAGCAATGACGAAACCGAAAAGAATATGAACGGCTCCGAGGACTCGGCCGAAGACCATGCGGGGCTGGTTGCCGTTGCACATGGACCAATGGATAAAATTTGGGTGGGAATAGTCACGAAGAGAGCGGGTGATGATAGAGGCGGGGATGGAGAATGCAGAGGGGTGAGTCGTGTGTTGAAGAGCGTGGAGCTGGAGGATTTCAGTTGTTGGCTGAACAGTTGTGCGGGAACGGAAAGAGCTTACGCAAGCTGTACGATCCTTATGGGAGAGGTTCAGCTCTCGGGGAGAACCAGGTGCGAGGTAGTGGGTAATTATTCGGTTGATCTCTGAACGGAGCGGTTGAATAGTAACTATGACAATCAGACTCTGTTTCCTTATTTAAATGTACTAAACCTACAGGCTTGCCATTTCAGACCTGTCTGAGCATTGGCATACTCGATCGAGTTCATCGTGTCACCACGAAGCTTCCCAGACATCCATGACTGCTTGTCTGAGATGGGCGAGAGTGGTATGTTTTTGGAGTCGAAATTGATGGTGTAGTCCATTGTCTTCGCCAGTGTTCTGTCCGACTGTCTGAGATTTGGTTCTGCTGAGTATCCATATGGATGAGGTAAAGCTTCTTCGTCCCACGGTGGGGAAAGAGCTTGCTCCCGACCTGCTAATCCGTAGAAGCGGCGCTTGTAGTCCCGAAGCCAGAGATAGAACTGTAGATTTTCTGCGTCATGCGAGACGTTCATCAAGTAGCCCATAAAGTCTTGGAGAGAGCATGGCTGTTGAGATTAACGGAGGTTCTGTTGTTAACACAATTATCCAGTGGCCTACCGGCATTGCTCTGTTGGCGACCACATTTTCGAAACATAGCTCCGGAGGAATGGCTCGTCTGGTCTTTTCGACATACTTTTGGTAGTTGAAGCTATCCATGGGCCCGGTTTCTCGGACATAATTGGGACGTCTGTAGAACAACAACGACATCTTGAGAGTACTCTTTGAATCCCAGCCATGCAGTTACAAAGGAAGAGATTATGAGAGAATGTGGACAAGTATTACTGTAAGTGGGGAGCAGACGTAAAAATACTCGAAACTTTCAGAAGCATTGGGAAGGTGGGGGGGGGGGCAGTCTCTAGGTAAGGTAAGTAGGTAAGTAGGTAAGTAGGTACCAACGGTGAAGCCATTGATCAGGCGCACCCCACCAACAGTGAATGATAACAAATATCAGCTCGAAGATACAGTAGCCGCTAAGGCGTTTCATGTTCGTTTTAGCGAACCCTCGATTCCTCCTCGTACCTACTGGGTCTGGCCGTTTACGGCAAGAGAGCAAAAGAGCAAAAGAGGGCAAGTTGGACCTTGGATCTACACATCGTGCTGCATGACATGTGCGGCTAAGATGCGCTTTCTTTCGAATAGAGTGGCGTAGGTAGAGTGAAATTTATTCAATTGACCGCACGGCCTCCGCGTTCGATCGGAAGAAGGAAGATGTACGAAGTACTCCTGCAGTGCGGGAATAATGCGGATACATAATTCGAAGCAAACATACCTAGACCTATCGCTATCACGGGACTTGGGGGCTCTGTTTGGGGTGGTTGGGTGGTCAATAACTTTCATGACGTCGGTCGTTGTTGAATGTCGGGAAGATAATGTTCTGTACCTGCAGTCCATGTGTGAACGGCATGCAGATGCATCGTCGTTTGGTGTGGCCGAATCTAGCAGGTCAAAGTTCAGTTCACTCGTTCCAACAACATCGACCTTGTCTTGATCAAGCAACAACCACCAAAGAATCGACAATGTAGTAGGTACTTTTGGCGGACACGCGAGGTGGCTGGATCGATGGAATTCAGTTAGCCTTTTCTGGCCTAGCGTTACAACGTCCATGAACGTAAGGTTAAGATGATAGTAAGGTATTCCGTAAGAGGCAAGTGACACAACCAACCAATGGCACTTAGCTGCACATTCTACGCTTACAGAACTCTGGACATGTCCCCACACGTCACATAAGTTGACAGCTGCCTTCTGCCACTGTATGAACAGGCTCAATGTTCTCGTGGGGTCCGAAACATGTCGTGTGACCCGAGCTGTTCCTTCTCCGTCACCAGAATTGTTCCTTGTCACTTGGGTCTCACTTCCAAAATCCTAAGAGGGTCTTTCGCGTCTTCCTTCCGCTGCTCACCGTTCTTCGTCCGAAGCGCGGCACGGTAAACGTGCTACAGTAGTCTACGAGCCATGGCGAAAGTCAAAAAGATGGGGACTCGGGGCGATTCTGAGACATGCTTAGACTCTTCCAGGCCGCTCCCCTCGAGCGTCAGAAATCGTGGATTCAGTTTATGAGTGCACAAGCCAGACACCCCTCCATCCACAGGACATCCATTCTAGCACCCTCCCAATGTATACCACAAGAGCTGGCGATGATGATGGAATTCTACCCAGCTATGGAGATATCCGGCTTCCACAATTCTCCCTCAATTGTTCTAGGTATCGGGGTACGAAAGTGCTGCCTCTGGCAAAAGTTCCTACACCCTCAATGCCTCCATCATATCCGTCGTTTCGCCTCACGTCCTACCCCTGCACTCCTCGCAGAACCACGGCCCACTCGGCTTCTTCGTTATTCCTACGCAGCCCGAGTGAAACCATTCATACGGACAATCCCCGTTCCGGCACTTTACCATATTGCCATATCTGACGCCGCGACATGTACAATAATATTTGTCTCCTTCCTCTTCTTCTTCGTCCTCTTCTATGCCGTCCACACTCTTTCCGCCCTCTTCCTCTTCTGTCTCATGTAATTTTCCTGTGCCTTTTACACCTGAATCAACGTTCGTAGATACAAATGCCGCACTGCTCTGACCTAAAGCTGTCTGCCGTGCCGCAAAAAAAGGCTGAGAATTGCTTGGACCGTGGAATGATCCTGGCATGTTCTGTTCAGTTCGATTCTCTGCAGATCTTTTGATCGCTTGCAGACTTTGACGTTGTTGTTCGAGAAGCATCAACCGCATCTGGTAGGCCCTTAACGCTTCGTTTTCCGCTTGGACTGGGCCGTTCGCGAGTTTTGCGGCGAGTTGGGGGGGCATCTCGGATTTCTCGAATTGCATGTAGTTCACCTCACGCAGCGAACAGGGCCCTCCAGCGGAAAGCTGGGTCTGGGTGATAAAGAATCTCAAGTGGTATACTGTACTACTCGACTGCACAAGGTCCGCTGAGTCGATATACTTGAGCGTATTGGCTTTGGAGATTCGAAGTCGCCTTGCGGAATAATTGTTTCGAGCTCCAAGCTTCTACTCTGGGGAGTTATCAAAGGAACGCATAATCTAGTCGAAAGTTACATTCGATGACAAAGTACTCCTCGCCTGATGACGAAATTATAGCGGTGAGATTCAGCTTTCAAAATTGCTTCGTCAGCCTCTTTCCGTACGGAGCCGATTGCATTTTGTTGCCAGACGTACAGTGTATTGGAACTGGAATCCAAGTCAAGAAACAACTGGGTCATCATTGTCCTACCAATCAATACTCCAATAACCAATTATTCGAAAACTGAGAGCAATACTTCGTCACCATCGCGCATCTCCCTGCCACTGTCCGGACTCCCAACGCTGTCATTCTTCTGGCAGCCTCGCCCTCGCTAATACCGACATCTTGAATCCTCCCAATGAGAAGTGTTACAGTACTATGCAACATAAACCAGCACGTCTTGAAGAAAATTATTCCATCACACATACAGGCATACTCAAACCGCCTCTCCTACGAATTCTTTCGTGCCAGCCTCTCTCTTCTGAGCAAGCTCGCGGTCTCACAGTGCGGAATTATTTCGATCGCTGAGGAAGGAGCTGGTCACTGGATTTGTAACCTTTTGATTAGGAGTTTAAATGGTATGCTGCTGTTTTCTTCTTCTTCTATTCTTCTCTTATATCCCCATCTCCATATACGCTCCTATACCGTTCTTCGCATATTTTTAAAGCCCCCAAGCCCCTCATCTCCACAACTCTCACCTGAGATTTATCTGCTCTTCCCCATCGCCACTACCCCTCCCCCTTCCCTCTCCCTTTACTCCCTCCCCTCACCCTTTCATCGCCACTAAAGACATACAACGACCTCTCCCATCACAGAATCAGCCCTTCGGCTAAAAACTCGCCACCACTTTTTGCTACCACTTGCCGCTTTCTTGAAACTTGCTCTCTCTGCCTCTTGTCTCCTTTCCGCCTTTGTGAGATTCTTGGCTCGAGTTTCGACCAACGCAGTGATTTTCTCGTTCTTTGTCTCTCTTGCCATCTTCAAGTACGACTTCGAGGGGTCATACGTGCCGAATTTCAGAAGGAGCTCGAGGCTGCATACCTGTTGCTGTTGTATAGCTGCATACAAAACAGTGGGCGTGATGATAGCACCCAGATCGACCATCTTCTTGACGAGCGCTACAGGCTGCATCTGGGACACCGCAGCGTGAAGAGGACCCCGGCCGGGAAAGCCACCGTCGTTCACGTCGGCGCCATGATCCAGTAGATAATTGGGTATCAGCGGATTACCGCCCACACATGACTCCATTAGCGCAGTGGAGTTACTCGATTGAAATTCCATGTTAATGATACTGGGGTTGTGGGAGTGGAGAAGCTGAAAGGTCTTGAGATCTGGATTTGCGAAGAGTTGGCGGAGCATAATGGGGTTGTACATATTCCATTTTGGATATGTGCTGAGCAGGAGTTCGAGGATCCCAGTATGCTTTCGCTCGACGGCCGTGAAGATCATCATCCATGCGGGCAAAAGATCCTCGGGAACTGCCGAGTCGGTTTAGTTCTCGTCGACTAAATGGAGCAACTGGCGTAATCTACACAGATCACCAGATGCGCAAGCCGCTATTAACTCGGCCTCATTTAGATAGATTCCCTGTTCGTCCGGCTGTTCTTTTTGGGTATGTTGGTCCTTCTGAGAGTCCACGGATTCACCCGCAGTCTCCGAGGAATGGGATGAAGCCATGGCGGAAGGTGGTAGATGCGGTCTCTCACCCTTCAAGATGTTTTCGATTGTTCACAGGTATAGGCCCTATTGTAAGCAGCCAAGGCTTGATGAATTCAATTCTGCACTCGAGCCACTGTAGAATTACGACCAAGTGAAGGTAAATGCCAACGGCGTAAAACCGATTAGTCCAGAAGCTGATCACCAGAGCAAGGATCCCTCTTGCCTCAGAATCTCAAACTTTGTTTACTTTGAACTAGCGCTTATTATGTCTGCGCATTCACTTCGAAGAATCCGAGTTTAGGGATTATATCAAAATACTTCATCTTAAGTGGTGAAGTATGAGGGTACGAGTACATTAACGATCGAACGAAGCACCAAGTGCACGCAGTAAGCGAAGCTAACCTCGAAGCGGTTTAGTTTTGTGTCTAACTCGTTCAAGACCCATTCCAATTGTTCCCACTTGCAACACCAGCCTTCGAATGGATTGAGCCTCTGGATCAGGATGTTAGAATACGCAGTAAGGAACCGCCGCACTAACAGTGTGGCACGATTTCAGGTAACCGAATTGGAAGCGCGCCGCACGAAAAGTCGTCCTTCGGTATGCAACAAAAGCATTAATTTCATTCAGAATTTACGCAGACTCAATGTTGGTTTCCATCCTGAATGCAGTCCTTTGTAATTCCAGCTGTTGCTTTGTTTCGGGTCGCTCTTGCTTCGCCATCACGTCGCTTGAGAACGATGATTATATATGTATATGGTGGAAGGCCTTTTTCTTTCCTGCATCCAAGCACATACGTGATCTCGTTAGCATAGCTTTCCACAAAGCTTTTATCTCTCTCTTTGAAATCAAATCTTATCTATTCATTCATTCATAATGGTTCGTCAATCGGTGGTCTCCCTTCTGGTATTAAGTGTTCTAAGCTCTCACGTCTATCACGCGTACGCCGTGAATTTCTTGTGTCTCTGGTGTTGTAAGGACCCTGGTGATGAGCCTCCAAATCCTCCAGCAAAGCCCGCAGACTATCGTCAATGCAAGAATCGCCCAAGTGGTCCCGGTAATGAAAAGTGGGCACGAGATGGTTGTGACCAATCGAAAGTCGATTTTCCCACAGTCGAGGTACGTCATTTTAGGTCTATAGATCTCTTTGCAGGACCGAGTAGAGATGCAAGACAATGTATATAGGGGTAGTGCGACCTAGAGACCTCCCACGTGCTCTCCAACTATGTCCTAAGACCACATCATCGTCCGAGATAGGCAACGCTGACTCCAAATCAACCAACGGTGCCTTGCCGCCGACATGAAAGCAGGCGGAAACGCGGAGGAAAATTCAGCGTTTTATTCTTTCGGAGCTCGCACGAAAGATGCGAGACCCTTTCGTGACTCGCTGGACCCTCAAGGAACCATGTTCAACGACGCGCTAGACACCGTTTACATCGAGAACGTGATCCAAGTGGCGGAGCCCAAGTACTCAATGATGAACATTGCGAACCGTGGAACCGACGGTCCTAACAAGAGCATGAACCGGCAAGACATTTACCTTGCGCGTGCCCTCGAAGCTTTTGCCCAAGTCTCGACAGACACAGCCTATGTGGTTATTCTCGACTATAATGGCGACCCACAAGCCAACGCAGGAGGGCAGAAGGGAGCCTTTCAAAATTCTCTTCCTCTCCACCTTGATGCCACGGGAAATCCTAACGTAGACCTGTGGCTCCTTTACGAATTGCCAACCTTACAACGCAACGTATGTACCTTCCGCAATCCCTTCCCCTTGATCAGAGCGAAGGCATGTCTCCGGTGTGGGAATGTCCGAAGAAGATCTAATGGCTGAAGTCCATCTCCAATCGCTAACGCATGTTTCTTTATCAGACCGAAGTTAAGCAAATCATAAGCGTTGATCTAGAGCACACATCGCCAGACCTAACGGACGAAGGCGTTGCCCGATTCACGAAAATCGGCCCTCCTCCATGGTCCTCACATCAAGACTGGGTAAGAAAGGACAATGGGACGATCGACAACGAACGCCCAGCTAGCAACGCCGGGCAGCTACTTTTGCCTGAGCCTAAACCTGCTGCAGCACTTGCACCGCCTCCAGGACCGGCTGGGGCCAAATATAGATACAAAAGAGATGAGCCCACAGCCTGTCCAGCTGACGGGCCGGCTAGTTCTGCGCCAGCAATTACTTCTCCGCTGGTGGCAAAGCCATCTTGCGATCATCAGGACTCGACAGTATGTACATTTGAGCTTCGATACTTGTCTAGAGGTAAATATGCTGATTTTCAACATCAATAGCCCGAAGTGAAATCCGAGTATTGCGTCTGCCAGGGGTCCGTGACTTTATCAGTGCTATCAGCGTCTCCAGGTGCGCTAAATGACCCCACGAAAAGGTATGTCCCGCCATGGATCTATATTAATTGGATGTTCACCAAGGGTGCTCTGCTCAGCTGTGACTACGCGTCCCTTCCGGATGCTAAAGCACAAATCACAACAGCTGCTCCTCCAGAGCCGCTGACTACCAACTCTGCTAGATGTGAAGTCTGCTCCGTAGCAGGCAAAAACAACCAAGAGTGCACTACAATGCCTAATTGCCTCCCACAAACGCCCAAAGCCTGGGTGGAGGTCGGAAATTCTGCTGTGCACGTTGGAACCTTAACTTCAATGGCATTGTCTTCCTCAATCTCCAGCGCCCTTGCGAGCATCTGCCCTGAAGTAACCCAGACTGCGGTTGTACCGACCAGACAGTGAAGATTGATGGAATATGGTAAAAGGATCCCGAAGATGATGAATTGAACAAGGCAGGCCAGAACAACGCTACCTCGCTTCGAAATGCAATGATCAACAGCGCCGCTTTAACTGCTATGCAGTCCGCGACAGGGGGAAATTGCTACACAGAGCATTACATGTCAGGCGGTGCAGCTAAGAAGCGCAGCTATTCTGACACGGCCCGCGCTTGCTTGGTTGGGTCTGCAAGAACGCGACGGTCCTGGTGCGAACAGAGCCGAGGAAACTATGACCATGTGCCAGGCGACCAGATTCGCGGGCGTGCAGTACCTCCCGCCATAGTGGAAAGAATGCGGCTACCCTTGCAAGCCGGAAAATAACTTCATGTGGCTGGACACGGTACGGGATTTCAACGTGGCTCCGGGCGCAGGATTTGCTTGCGACTTCATCAATGGACTTATCGATGCGCTCGCCGTGGTTGCGCCTGAATTCGCTATCGAGGATGTGGAGTTGGGAACGGCGATTGATGCTGCGTGCAAGGAGGCGATTCAGAATGCGAACAAGGGAGGGGGTCCTTGAATGTCGCGGTACAAGGGCTAGGAATCTATCTCAGATGGATGCGATATGCTCAGCTTAGTTAGACCTTCCTTGGCGTCGGCGTTGGGGGCGGGATGATAGGAATCGGACGATGTAGAAGGTGGGTGTCTGCAATGACTCGGGGAACGCTATATTGATTATTTCTTCCTCTTCGCCTAGAAAGTCTCAATCGAGAAAGTAAAGCGGTGGGCAAGTTACTCTTCTTCTTTCGTCTTTTACCTTGTCATAAATCCGAATCTAGTTCATTTTCAATTCCCTTCTTTCCATATGTCCTTCAAGCAAATCCCCATCATGTATTCTGCTATTGTCTCCAAATTAACTCACTTAAGGCGCTACCGCTCTCGTCGGCGTACAGTCGGACTACTTTCCTTAGACTTGGCAGTTTACTAACGTATACTTCGAATCCCAGAAAGTGGCACGGGCCAGGCAGCAAGCTTGACAATGTGTGCGGCGTCGTTGCACTGCCGATTCGTACGACGCGCTCGCCCGTCTTGTACGATCATAGAGACGGCCGCTCACCCCGGTTCTGCATGTGGGGTGAGGTCGCCCGCAGATATCTATCATCATGGCGACGCGGGAATCTCTCCGCGAGTTTTCGATAGCGTCCCGTATAATTTGGTTTTCGTCCCCGAATGTCTCAGATGCTTCATAGATATGCTGGCCGTGAATTGTGAGCTGTTTTGCCTTCCAAGAAAAGACAGTCTGAAGACTCTACTGATGCTGGGTCGACGTTTGCAGTTCAGCAGTGAGGATTGATTGAAGCGGGTTCACCAGCTGCAATGAATGCGGCTGAATGCCCCCCCCGTGACGACCTGCTTCTTATGTTGAGCTAGTGGTGGAGTGGTATTATCAGATTGGTGATGATCAAGGCAATGAGGCCAGAAACGACGAACAGCCAACGGATGTGAACAATAGAGATGACAACGATGCCCCCGGCCGCGTTAGCTCTCTTTTATCCATCGGATACCAAACATCTGGATAAATGCAAGGCGCAGCGTGCGAATGCCCTCCCTGATGGCAGATCGCAGTTCAAAAGGCATGAGCTGGCACTTATATCGCTTTCATACGGCAGAAGCTTGTTCATGTGGCTTTCGATCTCTAACCATCATATTCATCTTACACCCCCAAGCGGGAGACCACACACACACACGGGCCCAGTGGAGGATTCGCCTGCTTCGTCTTTGTGCATGATGCAGCTTTTACCCGGCCACGATCATATCTAGTTAGTTGGCAGAAAAAAGGGGGAAATCTACCCCCTTCCATTTCCAAAACGTCATTGACTGTAATATCCGAAGCCCAAAAGCATTCTCACAGTCCCACATCTCCTCTCACATTCCATCAATCCATCCGTAAGCGGTGGCTTCAAAGTTTGGCATCTCGCAGTAAAACACCCCTCCCTTTTGCAAATCATCCACGTCCCCCCCCAATCCATCTATCATCCTACCTACCTGCCTTCCCCCGCCCTTTTTTTTTTTTTTTACAAAATACCAGCCCACAACCCATGCCCGCCTTAGCCCTCCGTCTGCCTCGTCCTTTTTTTTTTTTTTTTTGGCCTTCTCGAGCTTTATGACAAACTAATGCAGGAGCCTAGCCCGCAGCGTAAATGGCCAGCGATGCGGAACCTTTTCCCCCCAAGAGAAGTCGCCAACAAGGACTCCCTCCCACCGACCCCCTCGACCGCGGGGGTTCGAAACGATCCCCTTTTTTCATGTTGCTTTCTTGTGCGCGGTGGAATGTAAAGCCAAATGCGAGAAATGATGTTTTCAACGCACACCGTAGAGGAGGCGATAGAAGTCCGATTGTGACGAAGTCCCCCCCCCCCCCTTTTTGGCGAACATCAAAAGAGGGTACTATCCCGCGCAACAACCCCCCTCGCTAACCCGCACACGTGAGCGATCTCGAAAGGGGGAATATTCGGGAGCGAGAGAGAGAGAGAGCGCGGGGGGGGGGAATGGTGATGCGTTCGTTTATTGTATGATTTTACTTTTTTTTTGGGAGGGGGGTAAAGACGGCAAGGCTCAGTACATCCCCAACGATCCGCGCGAGACATGTACATCCCTATCCACCCCCCCCCTCACGTTACCCAAAAAAAACCCACCTGCTCCCTCCACCCTCCCCCCCCCAACCCCAACGTTCCCCCTCTCCTTCCTCACCAGCCAAGATCCCGCCAATCCACCACGAAGACCACCTCCACCAAACAACAACAACGCTCCCTCACCCACCTCTCCACCTCTCCACCACCCACCTCTCCACCACCTCTCCACCACCCACCACCCAACCAACCAACCAACCAACCAACCAACCAACCCTCCATCCCTCCATCCAGTCCCAAAAAACCCCACCCTTCCCGCACCAAGCCAAGTTTTTCTTTCTTTTCTTTCTTTCTTTCTCAACGGGCGTACCGTACAGGACGTACTCGCACGCCTGTCGTCATCATTTCCCCGAGCCGAGAGAGAGAGAGAGACAGGGAAAATCCATCTTTTCTCCATCAACCGGCGCGCGGGAAAGGCATTTCCAGCCGCTTTCAAATCAAACGGGGCTAGGCTCGTAATTTCGCCATCAACACCCCATTTTTTCACACACCCGCTTACCATTGAACCCAGCTGAGGTTTGAGCGGGGGCGCTGAGAGCGTTGTAGAGGATGTATGTATGTATGTATGTATGTAGGTATGGCTCCTCGGCCGTGCGGATGTTTTTTTTTTCTTTTTTCTTTTTTTTTCCGATGGAACGACTAGGAGGTACAGTAGTTAATTCGTGTTCGCGTAACCCTTTGGCTTTTTCTAGAAGCGGGGTTTTGGCGGGGGGAATGTCGGTTTTGAGAGAGGTGGATAAGGGAGATGGATTTTTTTTTTCGGTTCGGGATGCCGTTTGCGACGCTGGGGGTGAGTGGTGTGGGGATAGGATGCTGAGGCGTTTTGGGGCGGTGTTGGCGGGTGTTGGCGGGGTTCTGGTTGGTGGGTGGTGGGGGGGTTTTAATGTTGGTTGGGTTGTTGTGTGAGGGTTGTGAAAGGTGAGGTTGAGAGTGGAGGGATGGAGGAGGTGTGTAATTTGAAATGTGTAGATGGCAGGGGATTCGGTGGCTCCTTCTCAAAGGTCGTGGGTTTATGGGAATTTTTCCACATGGGGGCTGGGGATGGGGATGGAGGAGGTGGATAGAGGAGTGAGATCGGGGTTTCTTTGGGTTTGTTTTGAAGGGGGGGAGTGGGAGATAGGGGAGAGGGGGGTGGGGAAGGGGAGGAAGGGGGGAGGGAGGAAGGGAGGGAGGGAGGAAGGGAGGGAGGGAGGAAGGGAGGAAGGGAGGAAGGGAGGAAAGGGAGGAAAGAGGGAAAGAAAGAAAGAAAGAAAGAAAAAGCAGTCAGGGATTGTGATGAAAGGGAAAGAAAGGGGTAGAGAAACGGAGGGGCAAACTGGTGAGAAGGGATAGCGAGTGATTTTTGCGATTCAGCTTTCTCATCAAAAGCAGCAACCGTTCCCGCACCCCTACCAAGCCCCAAAGAAAACAACACCCCCATGACCCCCCCCCTCACATAACCACCGCAACATGGTCATCCATAAACTGATCGATATTCCCCAAAAAGCACGCCGCCACCACGCTGACGGCCCCAAACGCAATGCTCGTCAGATATACCCACTTGTAGCTCTCCGCAAACGCCGTCTGGCCCGCCGCCACCACCATCCGATACGCCGTCTCATTGCCCTTGATGCCGGGGATGAGCTTGAGCTCGTCGAGCAAGGAGGCGCCGGTGAGGGCGATGGCTTCGCCGATGAGGGTGGTGTTTTTGATGCCCAGGTGCAGGGCCATGGTGCCGCCGATGTAGTGTTTGGCGTTGG
>JAABUS010001572.1_pt1 | contig 48616 bp, 53 predicted proteins | sample 5560161 | NCBI WGS metagenome assembly JAABUS01 (sample SAMN10711885, study PRJNA513376) | rock metagenome | isolation source: Antarctica rocks | place: Antarctica: Victoria Land, Trio Nunatak nord | collected 2016-01-04 | reverse complement strand
AGGGGGGGCACCGCCCCCCCTTGCAACCCCCCCTCGCGATCAAAGGCGGACACCGCCGCCCCGTGATGGCCCCGCTCGCCGGTCTCCACGGCGGTCGCCAGCGGTTCGGCGCCGTTGGTGTGGGGCTCGACGTCGGCGCTCACGTTGACCATCGTATCGGCGGCCGTCCGCGAACCCTGAGACTCAGGGCCGCACCGGGCAGCGCGCCCGTCGCACGTTGTCGGACTCCGAGCTCTCGATCACGGTGTCGGCCGGGTCGGCCTCCGCACGTGCCGCACGCGCACACGCCGGCCCGTTCACGAACACCTGGCGTGCCTCGCCGGGCTCGAGCGAGCCCACGGCCACGGTGTCCACAGCCGCCCCGTCGATGACCAGGGAGACCTCGGCCCCCGTGGCCGCGGCGCTGCCGCGGTTGGCTACCCGCAGCTCGTACCGATGGATCTCGGGCGACCTCTTGACCGCGTTGACGCGAATCTGCCTGACCACCAGATCGGGCAACTCGCCATCCTGCCGGCAGGATGGCGAACGCCGCACCAACCGTCTGACCACGGTGCCGTCGGCGTCGTACCAGCGAAACTGCACCCGGGCGCGGTACTCCGAGCCCTCGGCCAGCTCGGTCACCTGCTGACGGTGCACGAAGCGGGTGACACCAGGGCGTGACTTGCGCCACACGCCGATGCCCAGCAGGCGCACGCGGGCGAAGGGCCGGTCGCCCAGACGCTCCTGCAGGGCGAAGCGCATCCACATCGTCTCGCTGCCGGGCACCTGGCTCATGGCGCCGCGAAACTCGACGAAGCGGTCCTCCACGTCGGGCCCAGTCGAGCACCCGGTGACCCCGACGGCTGCGACGGGCACCCCGGCGGAACCGGGCACGGCAAGCGCCGCCGGCGCCACGGCGGCGGCCACGAGCAGCGCAGCGAGACGTGAGCTCGAAAAAAGCACGGGAAAGAAGAACAGCGCGCGGGAGCGGGAGTTGCGGGCGCCGCGGCGTTTTCGCCGAGCGAGCCGGCGAGCCGAAGCAAACGCTCCCGGGCGCGCGGACAAGAGTATCGGCCGGGAGAACCCGGACCCAAGCGAAACGCTCCGCGGGCGCGGAGAGCGAGCTATAGCCGGGACGCAGGGAGCGACGTGGGCGAATGCCCACGAGCGACCGCCTGTGCCCCGAAGGGGTAAGGACCGGCTAGAGCGAAGCTACCCGCGCCCGCGGCGGGCGGCGCGGCGGCGGAAGCGTTCGACACGTCCACCCGTATCGACCAGCTTCTGCTTGCCGGTGTAGAACGGGTGGCAGTTGGAGCAGATCTCCACGTGGATCTCGCCCTGGGTGGCGCGGGTGGTGAACTCATTGCCGCAGGTGCAGCGTACGTGCGACTCGATGTACTCGGGATGGATCTCGGTCTTCATCGTTCTTCTTAGTGTAGTCACGCCTTTCGGGAGCCAGCTCGTCCGGAACCCGAGCGCCGGCGAGTCCATCCGCGCAAGCGGGCCCACCACGAGATGGCGCTGCGAAAGCCGGCCGGCTCCGGCTGCTTGGCCCGCACGAGCTGCACCCACTCGTCCAACGGCATGCTGCCATCGATCAGACGCGCGAGGGCCGAGGTCACGGGGGCTTCCAGCCCGGCCTGCCGGATGGCGCGGGCCAGCAGCCGCACGGTTTCCAGCGCCTCCACGGCCTGGCCCAGGCGGTCGGGAATCTTCGCGCTCGGCACGCCCTGTGCCAGCAGCTCGCCGGCGCTGCGGTTGCGCGAGGTTGGCGCCAGAGCGGTGGCCACCAGGTCGCCGGTACCGCCCCGGCCGACGAACGTGCGCGCCCTGCCCCCCGACAGCTCGGCCAGCGAGAGCACCTCGAGGAAGATGTCGGCCGCGGCCATGCCGGCCGCGTTGAGTCCCTGCGCCCGGGTGGCCCCTACGGCGACGGCGGCGGCGTTCTTGGCCACACCCGCCAGCTCCACCCCGACCGGATCGTTGGAGACCTCGCAGACCACCCCGGCGCTCTGAAACACCTCGGCCACCCTGTGGGCCAGGGGCTCCGAGTGCGACGCGCAGACCAGCCCGGCGCCGGTCTCCACCATCTCACGGGCGTGCGCGGGGCCGCCGACACAGGCGGTGCGCTCGACGCCGAAGGCTTGCTCCAGCGCCACCGTCGGCGCGGTGCCGTTCGGAGGCACGAGGCCCTTGGCCAGCGACACCACACCGGCGCGATCGGATATGCCGAGCCGCTCGATTTCGATGAGGGCCTCCCCGAGCCCCTTGGAAGGCACGGCCAGGAAGATCAGGTCGGCGCGGTGAAACTGGTCCTGGTGTGCGCCGAAGGTTCGCACCTTCAGCGCCGGGGGGATGGCCAGGCCGGGGAGGTAGCGCACGTTCTCCTGCGCCTCGAGGATCGTCGTCATCTGCGCTGCGGTACGGCACAGCAGCGTGGTGCGAACACCCGCGCGTTCGAGCAGCAGCGAAACGGCGGTGCCGAAGGAGCCCGCGCCCACCACGGTGGCGCGCCGGGGGGCATGCCCGGGGTAGCGGAGCTTGGGCGCGATGGCGGCAAGCTATCGCGGAGGGCTCCGCCGTCAGGGTGAAACCTTCCAGGACCGCGCCGGGGAGCCTCCCGACCCCCCCAACCCGAAGGCACTCAGGACCGCGCCGGCTACCCCGCGGCGGAGACGCAGAGCCGCAGCATGGCCTCGACGTGCGGCGCGTCGTAAGCCACCTGGGCGTGGCTGAAGCGAAGCGGCCGACAGCCCGCCGCAAGGTGGGCCTGGTCGCGCACGTACGCCCGCGTTTGCTGCGCCGCGGTGCGGTGGTAGCGCAGGCCGTCAGTTTCGACCACAAGCTTGAGGCCGGGCCAGTAGAAGTCGACCCGGAAGCCGTTGACCCACTGCTGGGTGAGCGGCTCGGGCAGGCCGGCAGCCCGAGCGATCGGCTTGAACCGGCGCTCGAGGGCGCTGTCGGTGAGCGTGAACGTGTGACGGTCGAGTAGGGAGCGGAGCCTGGCGACACCCCGTGCTCCTTTGAGTCCTTCGAGGCTCTCGCGTAGCCGCTCGGGGTCCACGAGGTCGAGTCGATCCGCCTCGTTCACGGCTCTCTCCAGATGCTCCCGTTGCAGGCACGGGGCGAGGTCGACGAGTGTGCGGACCGGGGTAGTGACCGGAATGGCGTGGCGTCGGGTGACCTGGCGGGTGAGCGCCCGCCGATGAGTCACGATGCCGGGACGGCGCGGGCAGCGTGCCGGCGGCACCGTCACCTCGAACGCGGCGGCCTTCGGCCCCAAGCCCCACAGCTCGGCGGCCGACCGGTGGCTGAGCACCGCGCCCGGGCCGCAGGCGAGCACGGCCGCCATCAGCTCACCACGGCGTGACAGTTCGCTCCGGCCGACGGCGTAGATACCGGTGTGCACCGCAAAGAGCCGGCCGACAGCCACACGGTGCTTGATCGCATCGCCGTGCATACCGAGCCCCAGCAGCTGCCCACGGGTGACCACGAAATGCTGCCTCCGAGCAAGCGCCCACGCCGTCGGGCCAACGTTCTGATTCCTTTGGGGGTCCATAGACCCCCAAAGCGCTCACGCGACGGAAGTTCGCCCCCCTTGGTGGGCCAAGCCGAGATCCGAGGACGCCGGCAGGCGCGTCCAGACGGCCCTCAGGTGTTGCGGTACAGGGGTCCGTCGCCACCCTCGGGCGTGGTCAGGCGCCCGCCCTTGGCCGTGATCGCTCCGCACTGAACGCAGTTGGTGTAGTTGACGATCACGTCCACCTCGCCCTCGTCCGGGGCATCGGCGGGAATCTCGTAGACGCCCGCGGGGCACATCCACTGCCACGTCTCCGCGATCTCGCGCGGCACGTTGGTCTGCACGCGGATGTGGTTCGGCGCGTCGTCGCGCGTCGCGTTGCCCGAGATGAACACGCTCGAGAGCTTGTCGAAGATGTACTTGCCGTCGGGCTTGGGATAGCCCTTCTTCGTCTTGCCGATGAACATCGGCTTGGCGTCGTTGCGGTGGATCTTCCACTTCCCGCCCGGAAAGCGACCCTTGGTGGCGATCATCAGGTTCACCAGCGGACCGCCCCGGATCAGGCCCATCTGGAAGGGCTGGCGCGTGTTGCGCTGCTCGTAGAGATCCTTGCCGATCACCGAGTCATCGACCATCCGCTCGTAGTCGGAGAAGTCCGTGGAGTCCCTCTTCAGCGAGGCGTAGATCGACTCCGCTGCCAGGATTCCCGACTTGATCGCGTAGTGCACTCCCTTGAGCGCGGCCAGGTTGACCATGCCGGCGCCGTCGCCGGTGAGCACGGCGCCCGGCATGGAGAGCTTGGGCATCGCCCAGTAGCCGCCGGCCGGGATCGCCTTCGCGCCCCAGGACACCCGCTCTCCGCCCTCGAGGATCTCGCGCACCATCGGGTGCGTCTTGAACTGCTGGAGCAGGTCGTGTGCCGAGGTCGTGGCGTCGGCGTAGTCGAGATCGACCACGAACCCGATCGAGACGAGGTCGTCGCCGGTCTTCTCGTCCTTCATCGGGTAGATCCACGAGCCTCCGATCTGCCCGTACTTGGCGGAGATCTTCAGCGGCCAGCCGGCGAGCGTGTGGATCACGCGGTCCAGCGGCTTGGGCACCTTCCAGACCTCCTTCACGCCGAGCTCCCACACCTGCGGCTGGCGGTCGTCGCCCAGGTCGAACTCGCGGATCGCGGCGCCGGTCAGATGCCCCCAGCAGCCCTCCGAGAGCACGGTGGCCTTCGCGGCTATGTCGGTGCCGGGCTCGAAGTTGCCCATCGGCTCGCCATCCTTGCCGCGGCCCTTGTCGCCGGAGCGCACGCCCTTCACCTCGCCGTCCTCGACGATCAGCTGCGTGGCCGACGTCTCGGTGAGCACGTAGGCGCCGGCATCCTCGGCCTGCTGCTGCATGTAGCGGCACATCGCCGACACCGAGACCACCTCGTTGCCCTTGTTGTGCTGAGGGGGCGGCGGGGGGATCCGGAGCTTGCGCTTGCCGTTGGGCAGCAGGTAGATCGACTCCTTGTCGACCTCGCCGAAGGCAAATCCCGCCTTGCGCCACTCCTCCCGCGAGAGCTCGGGAAACAGCTCCTGCAGCGGCCCGGGACGCATGACCGCACCCGAGAGGTTGTGCCCGCCGCAGGTCTTGGCCTTCTCGACGATGGCGACGGGCACCTCGCCGAGTGACTCGAGCAGCGTCTCGTCCTCGGCCAGTAGCTGGAGCATGCGGTTGGCGCAGGCGAGGCCGGCGGTTCCGCCGCCGATGATCGCGACGCCGACCTCGATCAGCTCCTCCGGGTCGTCGAGGCCGTGCTTGACGAACTCGTCGGGGGACTTGACCGGGGGCGGGTAGGTCGCCGGTGCGGTCTTCGCGTTGCCGTGGGCCATAGCCGCCGCTCAGGCGCCCTTCTTGGCCTTCACGGCCTCGGTCAGCTTCGGCAGGATCTTGTTGAGATCGCCGACCACACCGAGGTCGGAGAACTCGAAGATCGGGGCGTTCGGGTCTTTGTTGATCGCCACGATGTTCTCCGAGGCCTGCATGCCCACCTTGTGCTGGATGGCCCCGGAGATCCCGGCCGCCAGGTACAGCTTGGGGGCCACGGTCTTGCCGGTCTGCCCGATCTGGGCGGAGTAGGGATACCAGCCGGCGTCGACCACGGCGCGGGTAGCCGCGACGGTGCCGCCCAGCGCCTGCGCGAGCGCCTCGCAGAGCTCGAAGCCCTCCGGCTTGCCCAGGCCACGCCCGCCGGCAACCAGCATGTCGGCGTCCTCGATGTTCACGTCGGCGCCGCGCTGCTCGCCGCGCTGGACCATCGTCGCCCTGGTCGAGTGCTGCTCGAGCGCTACGTCCACGTCGATGACCTCGGCCTGCGCGTCGCCGGATGCCTCGATCTCGAACGCGTTGAGACGACCGATGACGATCCCCGGCTCGTCGACGTAGGCCACGTCGACGATCGCGGAGTCCTGGAGGATCGGCCGGACGGCCACCAGCTTGCCGTCGTCGACCTTGACCTGGGTGACCTCCATCGTCACGCCGCCGTTGAGGCGCGCGGCCAGACCGGCGCCGATCTCGAACCCCAGCAGGCCGCCGCCGAACAGTGCGTAGCCGTAGTCCTCGTCGGCGAGGATCTTGGCCATCACGTCCACGACGGGCGCCCCCAGTCCCTCGGGCGCCTTTGCCCGGTAGACCTTGGCAGCCCCGTAGGCGCCGAGGCCGGCGCACATCTCGTCGGTCAGATCGTCGCCGCCGACGACCACGGCGGCGGCCTCGCCGCCGAGCTCTGACGCCAGCTTCGCGCCTTCGGAGACGGCGCCGAGCGAGTTCTTGTTGAACTTGCCCTCGTAGTGCAGCGCGTAGGTGAGGATTCCGCTCATGCCAGCAGCTTCCTTTCGTCGAGCCAGGCGACGATCTTCGCGACCGTCTCGTTGGTGTCCTCGTCCTCGATGATCTCGCCCGCCTGCTTGGCCGGAGGCGGGGTGATCGCGAGGACCGAGGTGCGTGAGCCGCCCTCGCCCACGCGATCGGCCTCGATGCCCACGTCGCCGATCGCCTTGGTGTCGAGCTGCTTCTTCTTCGCGCCCATGATCGCCTTGAGCGATGGGTAGCGGGGCTCGTTGATGGCGTCGCCGACCGATATCACCGCAGGGAGCTGGATCTCGACGGTGTCATAGCCGTACTCGGCTTGGCGCTCGCAGCGCAGCTTGCCCTCCTCGACGTCCATCTTGATCACCTGGGTGAGCGACGGCATCTTGAGGTGGTCGGCCACGATGGCGCCCATCGTGTAGCACTCGCCGTCGTCTGACTGCTGACCCAGCAGAACCAGGTCCGGGCTCTCCTCGTCGAGGACCTTGGCCAGTGCGTAGCCCGTGGCGCAGCAGTCCGAGCCGGCGAGCGCCTCATCCGTGAGGTGGATCGACCGATCCGCACCCAGCGACACGGACTTGTGTAGCGCACGGAACGCGCTCTCGGGCCCCATCGTCACCGCTACGACCTCCTCGACCTCGACGGCGCCGCCCTCCTTCACCTGCATGGCGGCCTCGATCGCGTGCGTATCGAAGGGGTTCAGGTTCCTCTCACCACTGCGGTCGATGCGCTTGGTGGTGTGGTCGATCTTCTTCTCGACTGCGGCGTCGGGTACCTCTTTGACGAGGACACAGATCTTCAAGAGCTCTCCTTAGGTTCGTCCGGCGAGGGCCGGCCGCGCGGCAGCGGCGTCAACCCGTGGCGCGCCTTTGCGGCGGGCCGACGGCAGATCATAACGGCATGTTGACTGACGAGTCAGTCGCCCGGCCGAGGCCAGCGGCCGCGCGCCAGAACGCACACCCTGGCCGGCGACGTCGATCCCTCGTGCCGCACCACCCCCGGGCGCGGTGTCACGCAAGAGGCGTGAACGTAGGCGGCGCGGGTCGGGGCCGCCGGCCCCCGAGAACGGTCAGACGCGGACGGCGCCGCGGACGTAGTCCACGATCTCGGATACCGCTGAGCCCGGGGTGAAGACCTGCGCCACGCCGAGCTCCTTCAGCTCCGCGATGTCGTCCTGGGGGATCGTTCCGCCGACGACCAGCACCACGTCGTCGGCGTCCTGCTCTTCGAGCAGCCGCGCGATCTTGGGAACCAGCGTCATGTGGGCGCCGGAGAGGATCGAGAGCCCGACAGCGTCAGCGTCCTCCTGAAGCACGGTCTCCACGATCTGCTCAGCGGTCTGGTGCAGGCCCGTGTAGATCACCTCCATGCCGGCGTCGCGCAGCGCACGGGCGATGATCTTGGCGCCGCGATCGTGGCCGTCGAGGCCCGGCTTTGCAACCACCACGCGGATCTTCTTGTCGGCGGAGCGCTCCCCCGGATCCGGCGAGGACCCCGGATCCGTCGGTTCGCTCTCTTGGGCTGTCTCGGCGTCGGCGGACATGGACAAGCAGTCTAGTGGGGTGAGAGGGTCGAGCTTTCTGCCACCATCTCGCCGCCAAGGAGGCGAACCAGTTGATCAACGAAGGTCTCTGCTCGCTGGCGCTTGCGCTGGCCGCCGGCGTCTGCGGCCCCGTAGCGCTGCCAGGGCACGCTGTCGAAACGGTGATGCAGGACGACGCGGAACTGCTCTACCGCAGTCCGATGCAGGTGCGCCGCAGCGTGCGCAGGATGGCCGACCTCGGGGTCGACCGGATGCGCGTGACCGCGAGCTGGTCCGCGTTGGCGCCCGGCACCCGGACGCGGCGGCGTCCGCGCTTCGACGCCGCGGACTCGGAGGCCTATCCCGTCGACGGCTTCGAGCGCCTGGACCGAGCCCTCCGTGAGGCGCGACGGGTCGGGCTGAAGACGATGGTCGATTTGGCCTTCTTCGCTCCGAAGTGGGCCGTGACGGCCAACGCCGGGGACCCTCGCCCCGCCTGGCGGCCGTCGCCACGCCAGTTCGCCCTCTTCACCAGGGCGGTGGCCGAGCGCTACGGCGGCACCTTCCAGGATCCCGAGGGCAGGCCGGGCCAGCGCCTGCCGGCCGTGCGGCTATGGACGACGTGGAACGAGCCCAACCACTCGACGTTCCTGCGTCCGCAGTGGGAGCGCAGCGGCGGCCGGTGGCTCCCCGCCTCACCCCACCACTACCGGCGAATGCACAACGCGGCCTACGACCAGCTGAAGGCGGTGAGCGCGGACAACAGGGTGCTGATCGGCGGCCTGTCTGCGACCGCTGATCCGGGTCGCAGCGCCAAGGCCAACATCGGGCCGCTGCGGTTCACGCGCGAGCTCGCCTGCGTGGACGCGCTCCTGCGTCCACTGCGCCGTGAGGAGTGCCGCGACTTCACGCCCCTGCGGGCTGACGGCTTCGCCCACCACCCCTACTCCTTCGACACGGCCCCCGCTGCCCGTGACCTCTCCGAGGACCGCGTCCAGATCGGCGAGCTGGACCGCCTCACGTCGCTGCTGGCCTGGCTGTACGCGACCGGGCGCTTTGAGAAGCGCCAGCCGCTCTTCCTGACCGAGTACGGCTACGAGACGAAGCCTCCCGACCCCACCGGCCGCGCCCCGGCCGACGTAGCGCGCTACCTCGGCCAGGCGACCTCTCTGGCACTGCGCAATCCCGAGGTGCGGACCTTTCCGCAGTTCCTGCTGAAGGACATCGGGCCGCGGCTCTCGAAGCCCGCTGGCTCGCAGGCGAGGTGGGGCGACTTTCAAAGCGGCCTGTTCGCGTACGACGGCTCGCCCAAGCCGGCGGTGATCCGTGGCTTCGAGCTGCCCTTTCACGTCGAGGCCGTCCAGGGCGCAGACGGCTCGACCAGGACCGTGGCCTTTGGCCAGGTACGCCCGCTCAGCGGGCCCCAGAGGGTGACGATCCAGCGCCGCGACGATACGGACGGCTGGGTCGCCGAATCGAATGGCTCCACGGCCGGCGACGAGCGGTCCGTGGATTTTTCCACCGACCGCCAAGGCTTCTACGGGCGGCGGCTGGTCTTCCGGGCCGGGGCCACATACAGGGCCCTGTGGAGCCGGCCCGGTGGCGGATCGCAGGCCTCGCCGGCCGTGCGCATCGGGCCGACGCAACCGCTGTTCGGCGGCGATCCACTACCTCTGCGGCCGATGCCCTGACGCAATCCGCCAGCGTCGTCGACCGGCTCGCCGGGCCCACGGCCGGCTCAGAACACCGGCGTCTCGGTGTAGGTGCCGAACACCCGCTGCAGCGACTCCACGATCTCTCCTTCGCTCGCATGCGCGCGTGCGCACTCGATCAAGGGATCCATCAGGTTCAGGTCACCGGCGGCGGCCTCTCGCAGCCGGGACAGCGTGAGTTCCAGGTGCTCGCCGTCGCGCCGTGCCTTGACCGCCTCCAGGCGGCCCACCTGCTTGCGCTCGAGCGCGGCGTCGATGCGCAGGGTCTCGATCTGGCCCTCCCCGCCTTCGGTGTAGCCGTTGACGCCCACCACGATGCGCTGCCCGGAGTCCACCTCCAACTGGTAGGTGAACGAGGCGTCGGCGATCTCACGCTGGGGGTAGTTGCGCTTGATCGCCTCGACCATGCCCCCCAGCTCGTCGATCTTGGCGAAATAGGCGTATGCCGCCTCCTCCATCCGGTCGGTGAGCGCCTCCACGAAGTAGGAGCCGCCCAACGGGTCGATCGTGTTGGTGACCCCGGTCTCCTCGGCGATCACCTGCTGGGTGCGGATGGCCACGCGCACGGCCTCCTCGGTCGGCAGGGCGAGCGCCTCGTCATAGGAGTTGGTGTGCAGCGACTGGGTGCCTCCCAGCACCGCGGCCAGCGCCTCGACGGTGGTGCGCGCGATGTTGTTCAGCGGCTGCTGGGCGGTGAGCGAGACGCCCGCGGTCTGGGCGTGGCTGCGCATCAGCAGCGAGCGCTCGGACTTGGCGCCGTAGGTGTCACGCAGCTCCCGGGCCCAGATACGGCGGGCGGCACGCAGCTTGGCGATCTCCTCGAAGAAGTCGATGTGCGAGTTGAAGAAGAACGACAGCCGCGGCGCGAAGTCGTCCACGTCGAGCCCGCGGGCGATCGCCTCCTCGACGTAGGTGAAGCCGTCCTTGAGCGTGAAGGCCAGCTCCTGCTGGGCCGTCGATCCGGCCTCGCGGATGTGGTAGCCGGAGATCGACACCGGGTGCCAGCGGGGCATGGCACGGGCGCAGTACTCGATCATGTCGGTGACCAGGCGCATGGCCGGATCGACCGGGAAGCACCACTCCTTCTGGGCTATGTACTCCTTAAGGATGTCCGTCTGGATCGTGCCCGCCAGCTGCTCTGCCGGCACGCCCTGGCGCTCCGCCGCGACCACGTAGTAGGCAAGCATCACCGCAGCCGGGGCGTTGATGGTCATCGAGGTCGAGACCTCCCCCATCGGGATGCCACGGAACAGGGTCTCCATGTCGTCGGGGGTGTCGATGGCGACGCCTTCGCGGCCGACCTCGCCCTCCGACTTGGCGTGGTCGGAGTCGTGACCCATCAGCGACGGCATGTCGAAGGCCGTCGAAAGTCCGTGCTGACCGTGGTCGAGCAGGTAGCGAAAGCGCTCGTTGGTCTCCTCCGCGGTGCCGAAGCCGGCGAACTGGCGCACCGTCCAGAGTCGCCCGCGGTACATCGACGGGTATACGCCGCGGGTGTAGGGGAACTCGCCGGGCAGCCCGATCTCGGCCTCGATGTCGGCGGGCAGGTCCTGCTCGGTGTAGAGCGGCTGCACCCGCTCGCCCGAAATCGTGGTGAAGAGGGCGTCACGCTCGGGGCCGGCGGCGTAGCGCTCGGCGCGCCAGCGGTCCCGGGGGGTTGCAAGGGGGGGCGGTGCCCCCCCTTGATTTTCTCCGGTGAGTTGCGTCGCCACGCCCCAACCCTACGACAGCGCGCCGTGGCGGCAGACCGAGGCTAGCCGCGGGTCTTGCGGGCGATCAGGGTCGTGATGAGGCCGATCACCACGATCACGGCGACGATCGTGAGCACGATGATCAGGACTCCGCTGCCGCCGTCCGGGTTCTCGCCCTGCCCGACCGCCAGGGGAAGCAGCGCCAACGCACGGGGGCTACTCATCACCGGTTCCGAACGGTCCCGGCGCGTCGGAGTGCTCCTCGGTGTCCCATGTGTCGGACGAGTCCTCCTGGGCCTGCTTGGGCTCCTGGTCCTGGCCCTTGTCGGCCTGGGCGGCCTTTTCCTCGTCGCGGTTCTTCTCGTCGTCGATCATGCGGGCCTCTTTCCCATCGCGCAGGGTTCTACTCGTCGCCGGCGCAGACGGTAGCTGTCGGTCATCCATCCGGAGTACGGGGAGGGGCGCAAACCAGACCACGCGAGATGGTTGATTCCGAATTGACGTGCCCGCGGGGGCGCGCCAGATCAAGCTGGGCGCCGCACGCGGCCGAAGCGGGTAGCAGGGCTACCCGCAAGGCCGTGAGTGGCGATCCAGCGCCGATAATGGCGCGTCATCCGTGGGTGCAGCAATAAGGAATCAGCCATCTAGCCCAGGAGGGGCCGCAGGAGCCTGCGCGCGCCGCGGGTGCGCAGCCGGCCCGCGACGTAACCGCCGCCGCCGCCCATGATGCCGACCCCCGCGATGGCCGCGGCGATCCGCAGCCGCCGGCCCAGCCGGTCGAAGCGCATGATCCGCCAGCCCCGCTCGCGGGCGATCCGCTCGAGCTCGGTGTCCGGGTTCACGGCCACTGGGTGCCCGACGGCCTCCAGCATCGGCAGGTCGGACTCCGAGTCGGAGTACGCGTACGAGGCGGACAGGTCGATGCCGCGCTCGGCGGCCATCTCGGCGATAGCCAGCGCCTTGCCCGCGCGGTAGGTGAAGGGGCCGTCGGGCTGGCCCGTGTACACGCCGTCGATCACCGTCGACCGCGTGCCTATCCCCCCGTCGAGCACCAGCACGTGGGCCATCAGTTCGGCCATCTCGTGGGATGCGGCGGTCACGATGAAGGCCGGCCGGCCCGCGTCCTGGTGGTCGTAGGCCGTTCGCAGAACCTCCGGATAGACGCGCGGCAGCACTCCCGCCAGCACGCTGGGGCCCAGACGCTGCAGTTCCTTGACGGGGGTGCCGGCGATGGCATCGAGGATCCGTCCGCGGATGTCCTCACTCGCGGCGTCGGTCGAGCCCTCGAGGCGGAACCTGACGTTGGCCCACAGGTCGCCGAGCAGCTCCCTGCGCCCGATCATCCCCGAGCGGTAGGCCGCCCGGGCGAAGTGGACGCCCGACGAACCCTCGATCAGGGTCTTGTCGAGGTCGAAGAAGGCTGCGCCGCGCTCTTCTGACATGTCGTTGAGGGTAATCGGGCTCGTGGCGGGCTCAGCCGCCGTTGACCTCCACGATCACGGCGTCGCCCTGGCCTCCGCCCGAGCAGATGGCGGCCACGCCGAGGCCGCCGCCGCGGCGCCGCAGCTCGCGCACCAGGCTGCCCAGGATGCGGGCCCCGGACGCGCCGATCGGGTGGCCGAGGGCGATCGCCCCGCCGTTCACGTTGACCTTGGACTCGTCGACTCCCAGCATGCGCACCGAGTTGATCGCCACCGAGGCGAACGCCTCGTTGATCTCGAACAGGTCGATTTCCTCGAGCTCGAGGCCGGCCTTCTCGAGCGCCAGCTTCGTCGCGTTGGCGGGCGTGCGTGCGAGGTAGGCGAAGTCGTCGGCCACGGCGGCCTGGGCCACGATCGTGGCCATCACCGTCTTACCGTTGGCCTTTGCCCACTCGTCGCTGGCCAGCACGACCGCGCCGGCGCCGTCGTTGACGCCGGGGGAGTTGCCGGCGGTGTGCGAGCCGTCCTTGCCGCTCAGGCCCGGCAGCTTGGCCAGCGACTCGAGCGAGGACTCGCGCCGCGGGGCCTCGTCCACCTCGACCACGGTGTCGCCCTTGCGCGAGCTGAGGGTGACGGGTGCGATCTCCTCGGGAAGCTTGCCGTCGTCGGTGGCCTGGATTGCCAACTCGTGGCTGCGCAGGGCCCACCTGTCCATGTCCGGGCGGGTGATCTCGAGCTCGTCACCGACCTCGGTGGCCTCGACGAACATCTGCTTGTGTGTGAAAGGGTTGGTCAGCCCGTCGTGCACCATCGCGTCGAGCATCTTTGCGTCACCCATGCGGTAGCCGAAGCGGGCCTTCTCGAGCATGTAGGGCGCGTTGGACATCGACTCCATGCCACCCGCGACCGCCACGTCGAGGTCCCCCGCGCGAACTGCCTGGTCAACGATCCCCGCGGACCGGATCCCGGAGGCGCACACCTTGTTCACGGTCTCCGAGGAGACCTCCTTTCCGATCCCGCCCTTGATCTGGGCCTGGCGCGAGGGCACCTGGCCCTGGCCCGCCTGGAGCACCTGCCCGAAGACCACGTGCTGAACCTCGCCGGGCGAGACCTCCGCGCTCTCGAGCGCCGAGGCGATCGCGTGGCCGCCCAGGTCGGTAGCGCCGAGGGACGACAGCGCGCCGCCCATCTTGCCGAAGGGGGTGCGGGCGGTACCGAGGATCACGGTCTTGGGCATGGGCGTAACTGTCTCCTTGGGACGTTCTACGGGCCGCTGGACCATAGTGAAGCGCCCAGGGCGCAAGGCGAAGCGATCGCCCTACGCTCGTCCCTAGACTCACCGCGCATGTCCGCCATCACAGTCAGCGCCCGCAGCGGCGCGCCCGAGGAGACCGCCGCCGACACCCGCGTGGTGGCCCTGTTCGAAGGCGAGACGCTGGCCGAGGCGCACCTGCAGGAGCTGGTCGAGCTGGGCGAGGCCAAGCCGGGTCTGCGCAAGGTGGCCACAGACCACGAGGACGCTCCAGGCGGCGGGCGCCGGCGCGTGCTGATCGCCGGCATGGGCAAGCGCGACGAGCTGGACGCCGAAAAGGCCCGCGTGGCCGCCTCCGCCGTGGCCGGCAAGGCCAAGGAGCTCGGCTCGGTCTCCCTGTCCTGGGCCGCGCCAGCCGGGGTGGCGGGGGCGCTGGTCGAGGGAACCCTGCTCAAGCTCTACACCTTCGACCGCTTCAAGTCCAAGAAGGAAGCCGAGTCCGACGAGCCGGAGGGCGGGTTGGAGTCGCTGGAGATCGCCGGCTCGGATGTGGACCCCGAGGCGGTGGAGCGGGCCAGGGTCGTGGCCGTGGCCCAGAACGCGGCGCGCGACCTGCAGAACCTGCCGTCCAACGTGGCCGATCCGGTCTTCCTGGCTGGACGGGCGGAGCAGATCGCCGCCCAGCACGACAACCTCGAGCTCGAGGTGCTCGACGGGGACGCGATCGAGGCCCGGGGCATGGGCGCCTTCACGGCCGTGGCCAAGGGAGCCGACTCCGAGCCCCAGCTGATCGTGCTGCGCTACCGCGGCGGCGACGAGGGACCGCATCTGGGCTTCGTGGGCAAGGCCGTGACCTTCGACACGGGGGGGATCTCGCTCAAGCCGGGAGCCAAGATGAGCGAAATGAAGTTCGACATGTCCGGCGGGGCCGCGGTGCTCGAGGCCATGGCCGCGATCGCGGCCCTCGACCTGCCCGTCACGGTGACAGCGGTCGTGCCCGCCACCGAGAACATGCCCAGTGGCCACGCCACCAAGCCCGGCGACATCGTGACCGCGCTGAACGGCAAGACCATCGAGATCAACAACACCGACGCCGAGGGCAGGCTGATCCTTGCCGACTCCCTCTCCTACGCGGTCGAGCAGGGGGTCGAGCGGATCGTGAACCTGGCCACGCTGACCGGCGCGATCATCGTGGCCCTGGGCTCGACGCACGCGGGGCTGTTCTCCAACGACGACGACTGGGTGGGCGAGGTGGAGGCAGCCTGCACGGCCACCGGAGAGCTGGGCTGGCGGCTGCCCCTGCACCCCGAGTACGCCAAGCTCGTGAAGGGCAAGTACGCCGACCTCGACAACGCCCCGGAGGGCCGCAAGGCCTCCTCGATCACCGCTGCGGAGTTCCTGCACGCGTTCGTGGACGACGTGCCGTGGGTGCACATCGACATCGCCGGCACGGCCTGGGGCCTGGGTCGGCCCTACGTTGGCAGCGGCGCGTCGGGCTTCGGCGTGCGAACCCTGGTGGAGCTCGCCGGGCGAGCTGCCGGGCGCCCCTGACAGGCGTGACGGCCCCCGGGCGCAGACGGGCTCTCGCCGCGGCGGTGCTGGCCACGACCCTGCTCGCCGCCTGCGACGCAGGGCCCGGCCCAGGCCCGCCGGACCAGCTCTCCCAACGGGACTCGACCTCGCTCGCCAAAGCCCGCCGCGGCCTGGGCGCGGTGCTGAAGTCCGAGGCCGGCCTGAGAACCTCTCCGGAGGCGGCGCGCAGGCAGCGCGCCAAGGTGCAGGCGATCGTGTCCGAAGGCGCCTTCGAGACCGAGAAGCTCGACGAGTTCGGCCTCGCGGCGCTCGGGCGGTTGCGAGTGGTGGCCCCGTTCCTGGTGGAGGTGGATCCAGACGGTGTGCCAGTTTCGCTCGACATCCCCGCCACGCGTGCCTTCCTGCGCTTCGCCGACCGTGACCCCGCTCGCGCTCTGGTGGGGCCCGCCGAGCGGCTCGTATCGGCCATCGAGCGGACGCTCGAGCGCAGCGAGGCCGGGCCCGAGACGCGGATCCTCCCCGAGGACGAGACCGCCTCGCTCGACCTGCGGGTGGACGACTACCTCAGGGAGACCGAGGGCGAGCTCCGGCCGATCTGGCCCGTGCTCTCGCGCCGGCTGCAAGCGATACGCGAGGGGCTCTAGGGCCTAGCATCCGTCCCATGCGCGATCCGGGACATGTGGCCGTCGGCACCTGGAGCGGCGGGCGCTTCATGCACTTCGGCGAGCCGCTCGACGAGGAGCGGCTGGCCGCGCTCATACGCCCCGGCGGGGGCATCGACACCGTGGTCACCGCCGACACATACGGGCAGGGCGAGGCCGACCGCCTGGTGGCCCGCGCCCTCGACGGGCTGCCCCGCGACGAGTTCTGCGCGGTGGGCGCAATCGGGCACGACTTCTACGAAGGCGAGCGCGACGGCGCGCGGGGTTTTCCGCGCTTCACCGACCCCAGGCTGCGCGGACCGGACGGGTACGCCGGCTACCTGCGTACGGCCGCCGAACGCAGCCTGCGCCGCTGCCGGCTCGACCGCTTCGATCTCCTGCTGCTGCACAACCCGGACCGCACCGGGTACACCAGCGAGGCGGTGTGGGACGGGATGGCAGCCCTGCGCGAAGCGGGCCTGACACGGATGATCGGGGTGGCACCGGGACCGGCCAACGGCTTCACCCTCGACCTGATCGACTGTCTCGAGCGCTTCGGTGAGGCGATCGACTGGGCGATGGTGATCCTCAACCCGCTCGAGCCCTGGCCCGGCGAGCTGGTGCTGGACGCCGCGGCCGCGAAGGACGTACGCGTGCTCACCCGCGTGGTGGACTACGGCGGCCTGTTCTGGGGCGATCTGCCCCCCGGCCACGAGTTCTCCCGCGGCGACCACCGCGGCTTTCGGCCCGCCGGGTGGACCGAGCGCGGTCACGAGCGCATCGAGCTGATGAAGCCGATCGCCGATCGCTACGGCCTGACGCCGCTGCAGCTGGCCTGCCAGTGGAACCTGGCCCACCCCGCCGTGGCCTGCTGCGCGCCCACCCTAATCCAGGAGGCCGCGCCGGGCGCCAGGCCGGTGGAGGACAAGCGCGCCGAGCTGGCGGGTACGCCGTCCGAGGTGCTGCTGAGCGCCGAAGACGTGGCCCAGCTGCGCGAGATCGGCGACAACACCGGCTCGATGACGCTCAAGGGCGGGATGCCCGATCACGAGGGTGAGGAGCGCCCCGACCGCTGGCCCCTCTCGCCCGAGCTGGTGGCCGCCGGCGAGCGCTGGGGGATCGAGCCCGAGCGCGATCTGGTGGCGGTCGGCGGCTAGCGCCAGGCGAGCGTCCGCGGCCGCCCGAGTCGCTTCGAAGAAGGCCGTGGTGGCAGGGGTCAGGTAGCGGATCGGCGGCCTGACGACGCGATCAACCGCACATCCACCGAGAGGGGGGGCGATCACACCCCTAGGGTGGGTTGACCACCAGGCGCCCGGCGCGATCCTGCACCTGGTTGTTTCCTACGAGAGGAGTGGTGATGAGGAACGGCGCCTCAACTCAACCTGATCGTCGGGCTGAAGATCGCCTACCCCGACCCCATGCCCGTGCGCCGCGGACCGATCACCGGCACCATGCGCAACGGCACCATCTCGCTCCGCTGGGCCGGCGGCGACAAGGATGACGGAGTGGCCTTCCAGGCCATCCTCGCCAACCTCAAAAAGGACGAGCCGCTGACCAGCGGGAAGCTCGTGGTGCCGACGCCTTTCGCGCCAGACGCCCGGATCACCGGCGGGCGCCTGGCCGTGGCGGAGGGACGCCGCACGTCCAAGGAGGACGGCGCGTGAGCTTCGAGTCGCGGACGTACTGGAGCGCCTACAAGATCGGGCGCTGAAGCCTGCGGCGCCATGCGCGTGGCCCAGGCCGGCCACGCGCAGGGTCGCGACCTCCCGGCCGCCGGCTCGCGCCACATTCGCTCCCATCAGGACTCGCTCGGCGCCTCCTCCATCTCCTTCAGCTCGCGCTTGAGCACTTTGCCCGTGGCGTTGCGCGGCAGCTCGTCGAGGAACCAGATCTCGCGCGGCACCTTGTAGTTGGCCAGGTTGGACTTCACGTAGGACTTCAGCTCGTCCTCGGTGGGCTTCTTGCCGTCGCAGGGCACCACGAACGCTCGCAGGCGCTGGCCGAACTTGTCGTCGTCGACGCCGATGGCGGCCACCTCGGACACGTCGCCGTGGCGCGACATCAAGTCCTCCACCTCCTTGGGGAACAGGTTCTCCCCGCCGGAGACGATCATCTCGTCGTCGCGGCCCTCGACGAACAGCCGGCCGGCGTCGTCGATCCGGCCCACGTCGCCGGTGGCCATCAGGCCGTCGATCTCGTCCTTCGAGCCACCGCCGGTATAGCCCTCGAACAGCATCTCGTTGCCCACGAAGATCCGGCCGGTCTCACCGCGGGGCGCCTCCACGCCCTTGTCGTCGTAGAGCTTGAGCACGGTGCCGCGGGGAGGCCTGCCGGCGGTGCCAGGAGCGGCACGCATGTCCTCGGGCGTGGCGATCGTGACCCAGGCCACCTCGGTGGAGCCGTAGAGGTTGTAGAGGTTGTCGCCGAACTCGTCCATCCACTGCGCGGCGAGGTCACCGGGGAGGGCGGAGCCGCTGGCGGCCACCACCGTCAGCGACGACACGTCGTAGCGGCGCCGGGTGTGCTCGGGCAGGTCGAGGATGCGCTGCATCATCACCGGCACCACCACCAGCGAGTCCGCGCGCGAACGCTCGATCTGCGCGAGGCAGTCCTCGGGGTCGAACTTACGGGCGAGCACCATCGTCGAGCCGAGCAGCAGGCCGATGGTGAAGTGCGCGAAGCCCCATGAGTGAAACAGCGGCGCGGCGATATGCGTGGTCTGCCGCGTGCGCAGGGGGATCTTCGACAGCAGCGAGATCGCTGGTTCAAGGGACTGCGGCGACGACCTGTTGGCGCCCTTCGGCGTGCCGGTAGTGCCCGAGGTGAGGATGATCGCCTTGCCCGGCTGGCCCGGGGCAACGGGCGCCTCGGTCGGGCCCTCGGCGATCATGTCCTCCAGCGTGGGATCGGGCGGGCGTTTGAGCGAATCGGCGTCACTGCCCAATCCCTCGTGCCAGGCGATGAAGCGCTTGCGTCGCTTGCCGGCGTCGGCGAGCAGCTCCGAGAACTCCTCGTCGTAGACGATCGCCACCGGTTTCTCGCGCTTGACCACCTCGGTCAGCTGCGGGCCGGCGAAGGCGGTGTTGAGGTAGAGCACGTGGCCGCCCAGCTTGGCCACCGCCACGGTGGCCTCCACAAAGCCACGGTGGTTGCGGCACATGATCCCGACACCGTCGCCCTCCTTGAGGCCGGCGTCCGACAGCGAGTGCGCGAGTGCGTTGGTGCGCAGGTCGACCTCGGCGAAGGTGAGCGTGCCCAGCTCGTCGACGATGGCGGGTTCGTCGGGCGAGTTGACCGCGTTCGCGATGAACCCGGCTGCGGGGCTGCGCCCCCAACGCGCCAGGGTGGAGCCCAGCCGCACGAGCTTGTCGGGCCGGATCGGGCGAATCACCCCGGCTCCGAGCAACACACGCAGGCTCCCCACTTCGTGCACCACGCGTCCGGCGATTCCCAGACCCTGCTCCTTGGACACCGTTTCCCCTTCCAGTCGTGCTTTCAAGTTCTCGAGGCTGGAGCGCAGGTTTCCGCGCACCTGCCCCGCCGATACCCGGTCGGTGAGAAGTCCGAGCAGTCCCCCCGGAGCGCCGTAGCTCAGGCGCAGGATCACGCGCGTGCCCCCGTCCACGGTTTCCCGCAGGCGCCAGCGGCCCCGTTGGTCGATGCCGGTGACGCTCATCCACGCGACATCCCCCGGCGGATCGCACTCCACGACCTCGATCAGGCCTCCCACTTCGGCCGATCCCACGTGCATGCGCATCGCAAAGCGCGAGCCGACACGCAGGTCCCCGTCCACGCCGTCCTCCGGGTCGAAGCGCGTGATCCCTGCCATGAACGCGGGCCAGCCCGCCGGATCGCCGACCAGCTCCCACACCTGCGCGCGCGAAGCCCGCACCTCGATCTGCTCCTCGACGCGCATGTCAGCCGATCACCGGCAGCGAGCGCTCGGACTGCAGGGCCGTCAGCACGTGCTGCATCTGCTCGATCAGATCGTTGTAGATCTCGTCCACGTCGGGCTTGGGGCCGTAGCGCTCGCGGAGGTCGATCGGGGCCAGCACCTGGATCGTGATCTTGGACGGCCCCGGCACGTGGCCGAGCATGTCGCCGACGTTGAGACCCCACGGGATCGCCACCGAGATCGGCAGCACCTTGAGCCGGAACATCCTGTCGAGGCGCAGCAGCTTGGCCAGCCACTCGCCGCGGCTGAGAAAGAGAGCCGTCTCCTGCCCGCCGATTGAGATGACCGGGACCAGCGGCACGTTCTTGTCCAGCGCGAGCCGGATGAACCCCTTGCGCCCGCCGAAGTCGACCTTCGCGCTCTCCCAGCTGGGCCGGTGCACCTCGTAGTCGCCGCCCGGGTAGACCAGAAGCGCGGCGCCGGAGTCGAGCGCCTGGTTGGCGTTGTGGGTCGAAGCCGCAACGGTGCCGTACTTGCGCAGGGCTCCGAGCCCCGGCATCGCCAGCACGAGGTTGTGCGCCAGCTGATAGAAGCGGCGCTCGACACCGAAGTAGGTGTTGAAGGCGAGGGTGAACACGATGGTGTCCGGCATCATGTTGCCGCCGGAGTGGTTGCCAACCATCAGAACCGGTCCCTCCGCCGGGATGCGCTCGAGGCCGCGTACCTCCCCCCGGAACCACAGGCTGGCGAGCAGCCACAGGCCGGCCAGCGACTCGCGGATGTAGTCCGGATCGCGCTCGTCGAGGTCGGCTGTGGGAACCCGCGTCCGGGCCTGGCGCGTTATCGCCCCGAGCGCCCGACCCGCGAGCGCCAAGGCGTCACCGGCGCCGACCTGGCCCGTCTTGCTGCCCGATCTCGATCCCTCGCTCATATCCCGCGGCCAGTCTCGCACGGGCCGGGGCCATCGGGTGCGCGGCATAGGCGGCGCAACGCTCCCTGCTACCGCTTCTTCTTCTCCTTGCGAGGCTTCGGCGGGTTGGCCTTGCGCTCCTTTTGGGTCATCTTGCGAATGACCAGCGACCCGTCATCGACCTGCTCCTGCACCTGCTTGAGCTTTTCCTCACGCCGCTTGTCCTGCTGCTCGCGGACCGTCCTCGCCATCTGGCTGCCTTTCACCGTGGGAACGCTGCCGACAAGCTTAACCGCAGTCCCCGCGTTAACCGCAGTCCCCGCGCGCCAGCCGGGACTGGGCGTCGAGCGAGGGCGAGCCTCACGATTCATCGCTCTCGGGATCCTCGTAGACCTGCTTCTCCCACGGCGGACTGACCTCGTCGTCAAGCCGCCGGTAAGCGTTGCGGTCGATCGTCTCCAGGGCCACGAGCACGAACCCCTCGGCGGTGCTGGTGCGCTCGCGCAGGTCGAGCCCGGGAAGCTGTGGCTCGTAGCGGTAGGGGGACGGACCCCCCGACTCGCCGAGGGCGCGCCCGGCCTTGCCCGGCAGCGGGCCGGCGCCGCGCCCCGGCACGGTCTCGCGGTCGAGAGGGATGTGACCGGCGTGGCTGCCCCGCGACACCCTGGTCCAGCCCGTACGCGGTCCCCAGAGGTCGTGGCACGAGCTCTGCTTGCACCACTGGTAGTGACCGTGGGAGGTGCTACGCACCTCGGCCTCGCCCGAGCTGTCGAGACGCACCTGATAGCCCTCCCAGTCATCGCGGTGATACCCCGGATACTCGCCCAGCCCCAGCCGCCGCGGGCCGAGGTCCCACAGCTCATCCGAGCGAGCCACGGTCGAGTTGGAGTCGGGGTAGTAGAACCAGTACTGCAGGTAGATGTTGCCGTTGCGGCGTATCACCCGCGTGAACACGGTCGCGGGCAGCCCGGTCTGGCTGCGGTGCACGTCGAGCTCGCGGTCGTCGGGGGCGGCGGCGCAGGCGACATCCCGACAGGAGCGGAAGTCGACCGGGATCGAGCGCTCACCCGGCTCGTAGACCACATCGGGTGCGTAGGTGCGCAGGAGCTCGGCGTCGGCCGCTCCGTACGCGCGCGCCAGCTCGGCCTGGCCGCTGTCGCAGTGGCCCTGTATGGCACAGAAGATCCGGTGGCTCAGAAAGCCGCCAAACGACCGGCCGTCGATCACGGGCACCGCGGTGACGAGCGCTCCCAGGACGAGGGACGCGAGCAGCACGAGGCCCACCCACTCGATAGTCGCCTGGCCACGCTCGCACCGCATGCGGCGAGCTTGCCGGGCAGCCGCTCACCGGTGGGTCACCTACGTGACGGTTTGGCCACGACTTGATGCCAACCCCGTCACGTCTACCCGTCGTTGCCCTCCTCGGGGTCGAACTCCGGCTCGCCGGGGTTGTGCTCGGCCTCGCCGGCGTGCTCGCCGAACTCGGGCTCGCCCGGGTTGTGCCGCGCCGTCTCCTCATCGCCCTCGGGCGTATCCTCGGGGCTCGTCGGCCCTCCGACGTCGCGATCGGAGCGCGGCCCGTCGCCCGCCGGGTGGCCCTCCTCCGGGGTCGTGTGAGGGTTCGCGCTGTCGTCCTCGCCCACCGGAGGTGGAGTACGGTCGGGCTCGCCGGGTCCCTGCACGGTCTCGTTTCCCATGATGTCCTTTCGTTCGTGAGCCGTCGGATTACCCGGGCCGCTCGATCCCCACGCGGGGTTGGCACAATCCGGCGATGAGCAAGCGCGCCCGGCTGGTGGGGGTCAACCACGTCGCGCTCGAGGTGGGCGACCTGGAGGAGGCGCTGGCCTTCTACGGGCGGATCTTCGACTTCGAGCTGCGTGGCCGCGTTCCTGGAATGGCCTTTCTCGACATGGGCGACCAGTTCATCGCTATCGCCGAGGGGCGGCGCCAGGCGCCCGACGGCAACCGGCACTTTGGCCTGGTGGTCGACTCCCTGGAGGCTGCGCGCAGCGCGCTCGAGGCGGCAGACGCCGAGCTGCTGGGCGGCCGCGGGCTCGACTTCCGCGATCCCTGGGGCAACCACGTACAGGTGGTCGAGTACGGCGACGTGCAGTTCTCCAAGCTCGGGGCGGTCATGGACGCGATGGGGATCGCGGATCTGAAGAAGTCCGACTCGGCCTTGCGCGAGCTACGCGAGAAGGGCTTCGCCGCCGACAGCACGCCGCGCACGGACGGCTAGCCTCAGTCCTGATGGAAGCGTCGCCCGCATCCGCCGTCATCGACGTCTCGGAGGCCGACTTCGACACCCGCGTGATCGCGCGCTCGCACACGCTGCCGGTGGTCGTGGACTTCTGGGCCGAGTGGTGCGCGCCGTGCCGGTCGCTGGGTCCGGTGCTCGAGGGCGCGGTGGCGGCCCGGGCGGGAAAGGTCGAGCTGGCGAAGCTCGACGTGGACGCCAACCAATCGCTGGCCGCCCGCTACCGCGTGCAGGGCATCCCGGCGGTCAAGGCGTTTCGCGACGGAAAGGTGGCCAGCGAGTTCACGGGGGCCGCGCCGCCCGCCCAGGTCGAGCGCTTCCTCGACGCGCTGGTGCCCTCGGATGCCGAGCAGCTGGCCGCCGAGGCGGCTGCCGCGGGCGACGAGCAGGGCCTGCAGCGCGCCCTGGAGCTCGACCCGCATCAGGCGCGCGCCGCCGCCCCTCTCGCCCATCTGCTGCTGCGCCGCGGCGAGCCGGCCGAGGCGCTGACGGTGGTGGAGCCGCTCGCTGCGACCGACTTCGCGTGCGCGGGCCTGGCCGCGAGGGCGCGGCTGGAGCTGGCCGGCGATCCTGGGCCCGCCGGCGCCTTCGCCGCCCTCGACGCGGACGACATCGAGCGCGGACTGGAGCTGCTGCAGGAGGAAGTGGTCTCAGCTTCGTCCCCCGACCAGCGCGACCTCCTGCGCCGCGTCATGGTCGGCGTGTTCACCGAGCTGGGACCGGACTCCGAGCTGGCCCGCATCCACCGCCGCCGCTTGGCGATGGCGCTCGGCTGAACGGCGATCGCGCGGGTCGAGCCGCCAAGGGCGGGGGAACCGCGCTGAAGCCAGGAATCTACGCCGGAAACAGTTCCTCCAGGGCGAGGGCGAAGCCCGGCAGCAGCGGAGACTCGAGGCGGGCGTCGCGCTCCAGCTCGAGAGCGACGTCGAAGCTCGCCGCCTTCGCGGCAGAGCGGCGGAAGGCGAGCACCACCTCGGCGGCCGTGTCGACCAGCCACAGCTCAGGGAGACCGTGCCGCTCGTACGCCGCCTTCTTTGCTCCGATGTCATAGCGCCACGTGGAGGGCGAGCGGACCTCGACGGCAAGATCCGGCATACGGGATGGCGAATCGGAGTCGCGGGCGGGCGCCCGGCCCTCGGCGTACCAGAGGATGTCGGGCTTGTACACGTTGCGATCGTCGAGCAAGACGTCGATCGGAATCATCACCCGGCCGCGGCCGGGCTCCGTGCGCGCCCACGCTGTGAGCGCGAAGATCAGGTCCGTCGCGACGTAGTTGTGCAGAGGCCGGGGATCGTTCACCACGACCTCACCCTCGACCAGGCTCGCGAACCGCGTGCGATCGGTCAGCGGCAGCGCCAAGAACTCCCCCGCGGTCATGCGCTCGGCGACAGGCATCGCTTCCATCGTAGACCTCCCCAGTAGCGGCATTCACCTCCCCTCAGGGCGGGCGGCCACCGGTTTCGCCCCTCGACAGTCGACCTGGCTAGCCCGGGAAGCGGTCCGGGTGCGGGCCCGTGCGCCCATCGTCGGAGTCCAGGCCGGCGATCGCTTGCATCTGCTCCTCGCTCAGCTCAAAGCCGACGATGTCGATGTTGCCCTCGATCCGCTCGGGGGTCACCGACTTGGGGATCACGACGTTGCCCAGCTGGAAGTGCCAGCGCAGCATCACCTGAGCCGGAGTGCGGTCGAGGGCCTCGGCGATCTCGCCGAGCACGGGGTCCTCGACCAGATCGCCCTGGGCCAGCGGGCTCCACGCCTCGGTGACGATGCCGTGCTCTGAGTGGTAGGCGCGCAGCTCGGCCTGCTGGAGGCGCGGATGCAGCTCGATCTGGTTGACCGCCGGAACGGTGCCGGTCTCGGCGGCCAGGCGCTCGAGGTGCTCGGGGTGGAAGTTCGAGACGCCGATCGCCCGCGCGCGGCCGTCCGCGTGGGCGTCCTCGAGCGCCTCCCAGGTCTCCACGTAGCGGTCCTGGGAGGGGATCGGCCAGTGGATGAGGTAGAGGTCGACGTAGTCGAGGCCGAGCCGCTCGAGGCTGGCGTCGAGGGCGGCGCCGGCACTGTCGCGGCCGTGATCGTGGTTGCCGAGCTTCGTCGTGACGAACAGCTCCTCGCGCGGTACGTCGGACTGCGCGACCGCCTCCCCCACCCCCTCCTCGTTGTCGTACATCGAGGCGGTGTCGATGCTGCGGTAGCCGCTGCGAAGGGCCTGAGTCACGACCTCGGCCGTGTCCTCGGGCGGGATCTGGAAGGTCCCGAAGCCGATCTGCGGGATCTCGGCGCCGGTGTTGAGGGGGAGGGCGGGAACGTCGGTGGCGGAGGACATGGGGGAGCGGTTACCCGCGACCGCCGGGGCTCACCCGCCCAGCACAGCTTCGATCTCGTCGAGCGCCGCCTGCTCCTCGGCGCTCACGTCCTTGCCGCCCACTCCGAGGAAGCCGCCCTCCTTGTGGGCGCGGGCCGCGGCCCCGGCCACGTCGCGGACGAAGCCCCGGTAGGCCTCGACCTCCTCAGGCGAGGCCTTCTCTTCGAGCAGCCGCAGGGCTTCGCGCAGTCCTTCGCCGCTGGCCTGTCCCACGTCACCGGCCGAGCGCACCCGGTCCGGGTCCAGGGCCGGCGGGCTCGCCACCAGCTCGTCGAGCAGCTCGCTGCCGCCCTGCTGCTGTCGCGCGTGGTTGTAGACCTTGCTCATCGCCAGGCTCTCGCGGATCGTGCCTCCGCGATCGGCGGTGACCACCCGCATGCCGGCCAGCAGCGGGCCCTCCACCACCTTCGACCACTCCTCCGCGTTGAAGTCCGCCTTCTTGGTCATAGGGTCCCTTCAGTCGATGTTGATGACGCCGAGGATCAGCAGCAGGATCAGCGTGCCGATCGCCGACACGAGCAGCGATCCCCCGCAGCCCAGGCGGTTGGAGAAGAAGAACATTCCGCGCTGCTACCCCGGCTGCGCTCGGATCAATCGGGCCGCAGCCAAACCTCAGCGGGCGCGCCGGCGCTTGAACCGCGCCTGCAGCCCCTGGGCGAGCACCGCCACCTTCTCTCCGGGGCTGCCCGGCGCCGGCAGCGCTCCCAGCTGCACCGCGGCATCGTTCATGTTGAGGATGATCCGCGCGCGGCGGATGCGGTCGCGCTCGAACTCGTAGAAGCCGCCGTACTCGATCGAGAGGCGGGCGCCGGTGGGATGGAAGCCGGGCGGATCGAGCTTGCCCTCCATCGTGCCGGTCACCCGCGTGTGGACGGCGGTGCCCCCGTCCTGCGCCACGTAGGGACCCTGCAGGAGCTCGAAGCGAAAGTCGGGGAAGGCCGTCCAGAGGCTGCCGAGGAAGCGCCTTATGTCCTCGTGCCCGCGGAGGGTCTCGGGCGCGGCATCGTCGTCGAAGATGACGTCCTCGGTGAAGACCGCCGGGACCTGTGCGGGGTCGCGCTCGTTGAGCAGCTCGTAGGCGCGCTGGAAGAGCTCGCTGGCGCGCTCGTGGGTCAGCTGCTCGGAAGGGGTGGTCGTCTGCTGTGCCATCTGGGCACCTCCTGCGCTGGGCGCGCGGTTGCTGTTGGACCGCACCATCCTCCCCTCTGAAAGAACTACCCGTTCTGAACGCGTTCTGAACCGTGGCGCGGTCAGGCGAGCGCTCCTAATCGTCCACCACGGCCAGATGGTCTCTCAGCGCTCGTACCGGGTACTCGACAGCGAGCGAAAGCAGATGGTCGTCGCCGGAGACCAGGATCGCCCGCTCGGCCAAGGCGAGCGCCAGCAGGTAGTCGTCGTCGGGATCGGGAAAGCGCACCGGCGGCGCGGGTTGAGGATCGGGGACCACGGTCGCCGAGCGACTCAGCCATTCGACCACCCGCGCGGCCTCGTCGGTGGAGATGCGCTTGCGGAGCTTTGGGTAGGCGAGCGTGCGCTCGAGCTCCGCCAGCAGGAGGGGCGAAACGATGAGCTCGAACGCCCCCTCTTGCCAAAGGGCCAGCAGCCGAGTAGGGGCACCTCGACGCGAGAGCTTGTGTCGCTGCGCAACCCGGCGTGCTCGACTACCCGACGGCCCTTACCCGGTCGACCCCGAGGAGCCGCCTTGCCACGGTAGCCATCGCCTGGTCGGCGGTAAGCAGCAGCGCACCGCCCAGCGCTTCGGCAAGGGCGACGTAGGCGGCGTCGTAGGCGGTGAGCTGATCGCGCAGCTCCCACATACGAAGGCGCAGGGGTTCGTGCGGGTAGCGGATCAGCCTCAGCCTGCCAAGATCGGACACGGCCTCGGTCGCCCTGCGCGGCGTCACCGAGCCCCGAAAGGACATCTTCCGCAGAGCGTTGAGAGTCTCGGGCTCGATCAGCTCGGGAGCATTCAGGGGCTCGTGCTCTCGGCTGACGAATTCCTGGCTGAGAGCGGCGACCGCCTCCTCTCGTTCGAGCAGGACGTCCGTAAGCGCGCCTGCGTCGATGACGATCAACGCCGGTCGCGCTCGGCACGGATGATCTCGGCGCTCGACGGTCCTTCATACGGCTCTCCGCGCTCACCGATGCGAGCCAGGAGCTCCGGCACCGTCGGCAGCCGGGCGAGCTCGCTCAGCCGCGCGAGCAGGAACTCGTTGAGTGACTGACCGGCCAGCGCGGCCTGCGACTTGAGCTGGCGGTGGACGCCCTCAGGGACGTCGCGGATCTGGACGTTGGGCATATAACCAACATGCTAGCGAAATGCATGTTTTGATGTCATATTGCATCTTCCTCCCCACCGCGCGCGTCACCCTTCGCGCCACCGAGCACAGGCGCCACGACGATACGCGATGTCCTCCAGGTGGTCGAAGGCCCTCGATCTCCAAGCTGCGCCCAAGCTGATGAGCCCTAGCGGGGTGGTCTCGACCGCTGACAGCTGCCGCGTGGCTTCGATCACGCCTGCTAGTCGAACGACTATAGGTCGGCGCGTGCTCCGGCAAGGCGCGAGATCCTATGGTCAGGCTTGTGTCAAAGCAAGAGCGAATCCGACGCGGTCTTGAGCAAGACCACTGCCCCGCAATGCGATCAGCCGCTAAGAGATGAGCGCGTCGGGTCTGGCCGGCTTTCAGATGGTGTCTTCTGCAGCCTCGACTGCCTCGCGACGTTTCACGGCGAATATTTCGCCGAACGAGCCCGTCACGCCAGACAGTCCGACAACTAACCTGGCGTGGCGTCACGCCACATGCAGCACCTCCACGCCCGCGTCGCTGAGCGTGTTCTCACCGTCCAACACCGCGTAGCCAGAGCGGAAGTACAGCCGCGTCACACCAGCAGTCGCAATGAGCTTCGCGCAGGGCGGGCAGGGGAAGTCGGTCACGTACATGACGGAATCAGGGGTTGGCCGACCATCGCGCGCGGCCTCCGCGATGAGGCGCGCTTCAGCATGCATCGCCGTCGAGAGCTCAAGCTGGACACCCTTGAAGAAGTTGCTACGCGGGTCGCCGACGGCGTAGGCGCTCAGCGCATGCGGCCGGTGCTCGTTGGACGCCGTCGCGACGTGACCGTCGGCGAACCGGATCGCGGCCCCGACCTGACGCCACCAATCGGCGCTCGACTCGGCCTGCGCGAGCGCCTTGGCGCGTAGGTCGGCGATCACTTCCTGCTCTCCCACAACCCTGTCCGGCGCCGGCTGCCGCAGCTGCCCGGTCCTCGTCTTGTCCCACCGCAGGAATACAGTGTCGTAGAAGACGGCGCAGCGGGAGAAGCACTGCTCCACGAGCCGGTAGCTCACGTCTTCGGCCGGTAGCGTGAGGGACTCCGCCGAAGCCGCCAGCTCGGCCACGTTCCCAGCCTCAAGGACCGTCACCGAAGGGGTAATCCGCCAAGCGGCGATCGCAGCCGCGACGTGTGGCGCGTCGAGCCGCCGTATGTCCTTGGCCAGGGGCCGGTAATCCTCGTAGAGCGACGAGCCCACGACGAAGAGCGGCCGGTCCGATGCGTGCTTGCGTATGAACCGCAGGTAGCCCTCGTGCAGCACCGGGATGTACGCGACAACGGCGTCAGTCATCCGCGCTTCAAGATGCCATCGATCAGGCCCGGGAGCACCTCGGCGAGCTTCGGCCCGAGGCGCTCACCCAGGTTCATGTACATCTGGCGGATCCGCTCGCTCGTCGTCACAGACGCCTGACGCTCCACGATTTCAATCCGTCCGCAGATCTCAGCCAGCTCGGCGAGTTCGGCCTCGCTATAGGAGTTGTCCGCCGTGAGCACGAGCACGTCGGGCGCGACGGCTTGGATCAGTTGCCAGCGCCCCTCGTCCTCGGTCTTGAGGTAGATGAGATCGACGGGGCGTTGGTGAGCCAGGAGCTCGAGCCGCTCCCCCTCCGGCACCATGGGCCGGTCCTCGCCTTTGCGGGTCCGGATCTTGGCATCGCTGTCGACGCCCACCACCAAGATGCCGCCGAACTCCTTCGCGCGGGCCAGGTACTTGACGTGGCCCAGGTGGATGAGGTCAAACGAACCCGACGTGAGTACGAGCTCGTACCCCAACCCCCTCAGATGAGCGACCGTCTTCGCCATGGCGTCGAGCGAGCCAACAAGCCGATCCTCAAAGTTGATGCCGGGGCCAAGGAATCCGCTGGTAGTCATCGTCGCCCTTGAAACAGCCGAATCATGCGCGACTACCGTATCCCGCGTTAGAAATGCGGCCACCCGGGAGCAGGCGAGGGTCGCAGTTTGCGCCGAGTCGACAGACGGCGCCGACCGATGGTTAGGTCATCCTGCGGTGCTGTGCACCTAGCCTCCACAGGGCCTACTTGATGCCGAACTACCTGCCCCCCACCGAACGCGTCGCCAGCACCCAATATGCGGACGCGCTGCGGACCGTGCGCACGCAGGGCCGTAAGGTGCCGTCCAAGCAGGGGGAGGACACATTCGTAATCGCCGGGCAAGTCATGAGGTTTCCCATGGCGCACGGCGCCGCGGTGATCACTGAGCGCTCGATCGGGGGCTTCGCACCCAAGGCGATCGGCGAGCTGTGCGCCTTCATCAATGGGGCGCGAACGCTGGACGAGCTCACCGTCTTCGGCTGCGACTGGTGGGGCCCGTGGGCCACCGAGGAGAAATCTGGGTCCCGCGGCTTGGCCACCGGTGACCTGGGACCTGGCTCTTACGGCCACGCCTTCCGCAATTTCACAACGGATCTCGACGGAGACGACCCGGGGTTCGATCAGCTTCCGCACCTGATCGCCAAGCTCCGCGACCTGCCCCTGGATCGCACGGCGCTACTGAGCCCGTGGATCCCGAATGCCAACCACCGTCAGGCCGGCATAAAGTCCCGCAACACCATCGCGCCGTGCCACGGCTGGGTCCACGCCCTCGTGTACGGGGACGAGCTGCACCTCGTCCATCAGCAGCGCTCGGGTGACTTCCCAGTCGGTGTCCCGTCCAACATGGTGCAGTACATGGCTCTGGGCCTGATGCTCGAGCAGCTCACCGGCTATCAGCTCGTCGAATACGTGCACTGGATCTCGCACGCCCACATCTACGCGAACCAGCTGGACGCAGTCGACGAGATGCTGGAGCGGGAGCCGCGGACGCTTCCAACCCTGCAACTCTCCGAGGCTGGCCGGCAGATCTCGGACATCCACGACTTTCGTAGCGAGCACTTCGAACTCACCGATTACTTCCCGCATCCCGCGATCCGCGGCATCCCGGTGCTGACCTAATGATCTCGATCGTTGTCGCCCACAGCGCCAACGGTGTCATAGGCGCCGATGGCGGCATCCCTTGGCATCTCCCCAGCGATCTGAGGCACTTCCGTGACCTTACTGCTGGGGGGACGGTGGTCATGGGCCGCAAGACCTTTGCCTCGCTGCCGCCCCGATTCCGACCGCTGCCAGGACGGCGCAACATCGTGCTCACTTCCGATCCATCGTTCTCGACCCCCGGCGTAGAGGTCTTTGGCGGCCTGTCGAGCGCACTCGAAGCCTGTGACAACGACTGCTTCATCATCGGCGGCTCGTCGGTCTACGCGCAGGCACTCGATCTGGCCGACCGGGTCTACGCGACGCGCATCCACGCCGAAATCGCCGGGGACACGAAGTTCCCAGCGCTGGACGGTGCCTGGCACTGCGCGCAACGAAGCCCGACGACGAAAGAGAACGACCTTTCTTTCACGTTTGCCACGTATGTCCGTTCGCGCTGAGCTCTACGACTTCGACGCCGCTCGCGACAGCGCGCAGCTGGAGAAGATGCAGCGGCTGCAGCAGGATGGCATCTGCATTTTTTGCCCAGAGCACGTCGCCGAGCACCACGCAAGGCCCATCGCGATTACGGGCGAGCACTGGTACGTGACTGAGAACGCGTTCCCGTACCCCGGGGTGGCCGCGCACTACCTCATCATTTCGCATGCGCACGTTGCTTCGTTTCACGAGCTTCCCGACGCCGCCGGCGCCGAGCTCTGGACTCTCAAGCGCGCGCTCTGGGCCCGATACGACCACCTGGCGTGCGCGACCGTCGAGCGCAGCGGCGCGATGCAGTTGAACGGAGGGAGCATCGCTCACCTGCACACCCACTGGGTCGCCCTGCCTGCGCTCCCGACGCGGACCGTCCGGTTTCGCGTGAGTGCCCACGCCCAGGCCTGACGCGATGATCACGCTGCAGCAAAACCACGCGGTCGCCACCGTCGAGCAGCATCTGTCTGAGCTCGCGTCGGCCCCGGGGACACGACCCTCCTGCTTCCCAGGCGGCTCAAGGCTAGGCAGTTCCTCGGCCTTCCTGTTGTCATCCAGCTCATCGCCACCTGGCGCCAACGCTGTCCCGAGGGCGACCTTCAGGTTCATGTGCAGCACAACGACAGCGACGCCCAGATCGAGGCTGTCCTTCAGAGGTTCCTGCAGACCGATCACGGGCTCGTAGCGACCTCGCTCGCGGGGCGTGTCACCGACCGGTCGGGCACTGCTGACCTCACCGAGCGCGCGCTCTCATGTCAGCGCGCCTCGAGGGGATGACGACCTTCGACGGCATCGTGCGCGGGCCGAAGGTCTTCGCGATGTGCCTCGACAGGAGTCAGCACGCGGCGCCGGGGGTGCTCGCGGCGCCGCGCGAGTAGGGCCACATCCAAGCCTCCCGCTACCGCTCCGGGAACAGCTCGGCCAGCGCCAAGGCGAAGCCCGGCAGTAGCGGTGAGGCCAGATGCTGGTCTCGACCGACTTCGAGTGCGACGTCAAAGGTCGGCGCGACCGCCTCGGACCGGCGAAACACCAGCACCTCGTCCGCGGCCGTGTCGACGAGCCACAGCTCGTGCAGACCACGACGCTCATAGACGGCCTTCTTGACCCCGATGTCATAGCGCCAGGTCGACGGCGAACGTACCTCGACGGCCAGGTCGGGCATCGGCGATGGCACGACCTCCGACCGTCCGGGCCCGCGGTCGCCTGCGTAGAAAAGGACATCCGGGGCGAAAACATTCCGGTCGTCGAGCTGCACGTCGAGGGGCAGCGTCACCTCCCCCCGGCTCGGGTCCGCTCTGGTCCAGCTTTCGAGCGCGAACGCGAGGTCCATCAGAACGCGCTGATGGAGCGGCCTCGGCTCGTTCACGACGACCTCACCGTCCACCAGCTCCCGGCGCAGAAGATGCGCCGGTGCCGGCAGCGCCAGGAACTCCGTTGCGGTCATACGCTCGGCTAGCGGCACAGCGGTCATCGTATGCCCTCCTGTCGGGTTCTCCCATACCTTTGGGAGGGTGCGAGCCACGCTAGCTCGCCCCCCTTCGACTTGCCTTCCGCGGCCGGCGGCGAGAAGCTGGCGCACCCATGCCCGATCCCGACCACGCTCTCCGCATGGCCGCCAACGAGGCGGCCCGCCGGCTGTCACATCGCTTCGACGACCTGGTTCCCCTGCGGGAGCTGCGCGCCGGGTTCACCTTCGAGGGAGAGCGGGCAAGCTTCGGCTCGTTTCAGCGGGGGATCTATCGAGCACGACGACAGCTCGGGCCGGCGGCCCTCACTCTCACGACCGCGCCGATCGCTCCCGGGAAGACCCGCCCCTACGACGACGAGCTCGATGCCACCAACCGGACGATCATCTACCACTACCGCAGCGGATCTGTCGATCAACCGGACAACCGCGCGCTGCGGGCAGCACACGCGGAGCAGGTGCCGCTCGTCTACTTCCACGGCCTGACGCCCGGTCAGTACATGGTGCTCCAGCCGGTGTTCGCCACCGGCCACGATCCTGGCGCACGGGTTGTGACGCTGGAGGTAGGACTGCCCGTCGCGGATCTTCAGGGCTCGGGCCTACAAAGCGCGCCTGACCACCGGGCCTACGCAATGCGTGAGGTCCGGCAGCGATTGCACCAGCACCGCTTCAGACTCGACGTGCTGCGCGCCTACCGGACCCGTTGTGCCATCTGCTCCCTACGTGAGGCTGCTCTGGTCCAGGCCGCGCACATTCTCGAGGACTCCCACGAGCAGGGGATCGCCGGGGTGGTCAACGGGCTGGCGTTGTGTGCAATCCACCATCTGGCCTATGACCGCAACCTCATGGGCATCGATCCCGAAGGAGTCGTCCACATCGACAGGCGGCTGCTCGAGGAAGTCGACGGACCGATGCTGAAGGCCGGGCTCCAGGGCTTCCACGGCGCGAGCATCCTCACGCCACGGCGGACAGCCGACCAACCGGATCCGGACCGCCTCGCCGTGCGTTTCGAGGGCTTCGAGGCCGCCACCGGGTAGCAGCGTCAGGCCGGCGCGATAACCGAGAGCCCGCACTCGCGGGCACCGTCGGCGAGCCGCGCATCGTAGGTAAGCACCGTGTCGATAAGCGCACCTGGCCCGCCGAGCTAGCTCCCCCTCCGCTGCACAACCACCATCGCTCCCACGATCAGGGCGAGCGCCACCAGCTGCAGGCCGATCGACACGCCGGTTCCGGCGTCCTCGGTGGTGGTGCGGATCAGGCCGAAGATCACCGTGGCGCCGAAGAAGGCGGTGATCGTCCAGAGGAAGGTCCTGCGGTCCATCAGCGCTCGAACGGCCTCCACCCGTTGGTGATCGGCATGTCAGGTCCTTGCCCCACGCGCGGGCGGTGATCTTCACGCCGGGCGCCACCTGCCGGCGCTTTCGCTCGCCCTCGATAACCAGGCGCAGGACTCCTGCGCGGTGCGGCGGTCAAAGCCCGCGGCCACGACCTCCTCCACCCCCTCCCCGTGCTCGATGAAGCGCTCGACGATCTCGTCGAGCACGCGGTACGAGAGCAGCGACAGCTCCTCGCGCGAGCGCACGGAGGGCGTGCGGTCGAGGATGTCCTCGGGCATGTCGTCCTGCTCGGCGGAGCGGTTTCGCTAGCGGCGAGGTCCTCGAGCGGGTAGCCGGTGAGCGCCAGCTCGGGGAGCACGCGCACGTCGGCGCCCTTGCCCTCGGCCCAGCATGGCGGAAAGGGATCTGCTCGCGGTTGCCGGAGATGTCGCCCACCACGTTCTCGAGCTGCGCACAGGCGACGCGGAGGACGGACGGGTGGAGGACGGACGGGTGGAGGACGGACGGGTGGAGGACGGACGGGTGGAGGACGGTCACCGCTCGGGGAAGAGCTGAGCCAGCGCCAGCGAGAAGCCGGGCAGCAGCGGGGAGGTGAGCTGCTGAGCGCGATCGAGCTCCAGTGCAACGTCGAAGGCCGGTGCCGCCGGGCTCGAGCGCCGGAATACGAGCACGACATCTGCTTGGGTGTCGACCAGCCACAGCTCGGGCAGCCCCTGCCGCTCGTATCCGGCCTTCTTGGCACCGACGTCATAGCGCCACGTGGACGGTGAGCGCACCTCGACGGCGAGGTCGGGCATCGGATAGGGAGGCTCGTCGTAGCGGCCGGGGACGCGACCGTCGGCGTACCAGAGCATGTCGGGCGCGTAGACATTGCGCTCGTCGATCTTGACGTCGAGGGGAACTCTGGGCGCTCCTCGGTCCGGTTCGGCTCGTGCCCAGGTTTCGAGCGCGTACAGAAGGTCGATGATCACCTCGCTGTGGAGCATCGTGGGCTCATTCACGACGACCTCACCCTCCACCAGGTTCCACGGCCGCCCGCGCTGTGGCACGGGCGACGCCAGGAACTCGTCCGCGGTCATGCGCTGGGCTACTGGCACAGCGGTCATCGTAGACCTCCTTCTCGGGTGTGCGCACGCCCTGTCAAGGGCCGGTGGCCGCGCAGCTCGCCCCCCAATACGATGGCCCGCCGTGAACTTCGACCTCAGCGACGACCAGGCGGCCATCCAGCGCCTGGCGCGCGACTTCGCCCGGGGCGAGGTCAAGCCCGTGGCCGAGGAGCTCGATCGCGAGAAGCGCTTCCCCTACGAGCTGGTCGCGCAGATGGGAAAGCTCGGGCTGATGGGCATCCCCTACCCCGAGCGCTACGGCGGGGGCGGGGCGGACACCCTGTCCTACGCCCTCGTCGTGGAGGAGCTCGCGCGCGTGGACTCCAGCGTGGGGATCACCCTGGCGGCGCACACCAGCCTCGGCACCTGGCCGATCTACGCGTTCGGCGACGAAGCCCAGAAGCAGGAGTGGATGCCCAGGCTCACGGCGGGCGAGACGCTGGGCGCCTTCGGACTGACCGAGCCCGAAGCCGGCTCTGACGCCGGCAACGTGCGCACGCGCGCGCGGCTCGAAGACGGCGAGTGGGTGATCGACGGCGCCAAGCAGTTCATCACCAACGCCGGCACCGACATCTCGGGCTTCGTGGCGATCACCGCGCGCACGGGCGAGCACGAGATCTCCAACATCCTCATACCGAAGGGCACTCCCGGCTACGAGATAGGCGCCGCCTACCGCAAGATGGGCTGGAACGCCTCGGACACGCGGCCGCTGTCGTTTGACGGCTGCCGGGTCCCCGAGACCCACCTGCTGGGCCCGCGCGGCATGGGCTTCAAGCAGTTCATGCAGACCCTCGACGGTGGCCGGATCAGCGTGAGCGCGCTGGGCGTCGGCCTGGCCCAGGGCGCCCTCGACGAGGCACTGGCCTACGCCCAACAGCGCCAGGCCTTCGGGCGGTCGATATCGAAGTTCCAGGCGATTCAAGCCAAGCTGGCCGACATCTCGACCGAGATCGAGGCCTCCCGGCTGCTCACCTACAAGGCGGCGAAGGAGAAGGATGAGGGCAAGAACTTCTCGCTCACCGCCGCCCAGGCCAAGCTCAAGACGGGCAGGCTGGCGGTGCGGGCCGCCGAGGAGGCCGTGCAGATCCACGGCGGGTACGGCTACATCGAGGAGTACCCCGTGTGCCGCTTCTACCGCGACGCGAAGATCCTCACCATCGGCGAGGGCACCGACGAGGTGCAGCAGATGGTGATTGCGCGGGGGCTGGGCGCCTAGCCGGAACCGGCATGTTTTCCCGCAGAGGGGGGTAAGCTCGGGCGAATGGAGCCTGAGCGCGGCCGCGTGGACAGGAATCCGCTGTTTCTCGCGTCAGCCGCCCTGCTGGCCGCCGGACTGGTTGCGGCGATCGTCGTCCTGGCCAACGGAAGCCTGGCCGACGCCGGAGATGACGTGCTGCCGCTGCTGTTCTTCCTGGCCGCCATCACGGGAATCGGGGGGTGGTACCGCCAGGCCAAGACCCGCGACGACCGCGTGGCGCGCGTCGAGGAGGAGCTCCGGCGTGTGCAGGCCGCGCTGACCGAGAGCGAGAGCCGCAACAGCGCGCTGGAGAGCGAGCGCCAGCAGCGAGAGGCCGAGCACGCCCGCCAGAAGGCGGGCTTCGAGGCGCTGGTCAAGCAGCGCGAGGGCCAGCTCGACGAGGAGCGCGAGAACCATAAGCGCGCGCTCCACGGTGAGCGCGAGCGCAACGAGGCCGAGCGCGCCCGCCAGAAGGCGGAGTTCGACGAGGCGTTACAGCAGCGCCAGGGCGAGCTGGCTCAGGAGCGCGAGAACCATTCGCAGGCGCTCGAGCGCGAGCGCCGGGAGCGCGAGACCGAGCACTCCCGGCAGAAGGCAGAGTTCGAGGAGGCGGTGCAGGAGCGCGAGAGCCAGCTGAGCACCGAGCGCGGGATGCGCGCCGGACTTCAGCGCGCCCGCAACGCGGAGCGGGAGTGGACGCGTGAGCTGCGCGGCCAGGTGATGCAGCTGCACCGCGAGCAGGGGGCGCTGGGGCACACCGGCGATCTGCGCGAGATGGTGCTGCGCGTAACGCTGAAGCTCGTGGAGGCCGAGAAGGGACTGCTGCTGTCACGCGAGGACCGCGACGGCGACGGGGCGCTCGATCTCGTCTGCCACCTGGGCTTCGACGGCGATCCCGGAAAGAGCGCGGTGGCGCAGGAGTTCGCGGGGCGCGTGCTCAACCACGAGGACACCGTCCGCGAGGACGACTCCTCATCCTTGCGCGCCGAGAAGCGAACCGAGGCAGACGAAGAGATCCACAATCTGCTCGCCATCCCGATCTTCATCCAGGACGACTTCAGCGGCGTAGTGGTCTGCGCCAATCGCGACGGGGGCTTCGAGGAGCTCGACGACGAGGTGCTGCTGGCCCTCGGCGACCACGCCGGCGCCGTGCTCGAGAACGGCCGCCTGCACGGCGAGCTGCGTTCGTCCTACATGTCCACGGTCCGGATGCTCTCCGAGGCGATCGAGGTCAAGGACCCCTCGGTGCGGCTGCACTCCGACGAGGTGGCCAACTACGTGGCGGCCGTGGCCAACAAGCTCGAGATCGACCCGCGCCGCCGCGAGGAGCTGGTGATCGCGTCGCTGCTGCACGACGTGGGCAAGATCGGCATCAGCGAGCGCATCCTGCTCAAGCCCGGCGCGCTGACACCGGAGGAACGGAGCACCATCGAGCTGCATCCCCGCATCGGCTTCCGCCTCGTGGAGCAGGTACCGGCGCTCGACTCGATCGCACCGGCCGTGCTCCACCACCACGAGCGCTTCGACGGTGATGGTTACCCCTCCGGCCTGGCGGGTGAGCAGATCCCGCTCGAGGCGCGTGTGATCTGCGTGGCTGACTCCTTCAGCGCCATGACCTCGGACCGGCCCTACCGTGCGGCTCTAGCGCTGGAGGAGGCCTGCGCGGAGCTCGAGCGCTGCGCGGGGACCCAGTTCGATCCTCAGGTCGTGCGGCTCTTCGTGGAAGCCGTGCGGGTGTGCCCGCCCGCCCGCGACCGCGAGCAGCCCTACGGCCTGGCCGCGGTGCTCGACGACCCTGAGATCCAGGCGCGCCGCGAGGACGGGGAGCCGGTGCTCGGCTTCGGTCCCGTTGGCCTGACCGACAACCTCACCTTTCTCTACAGCCACCGCTACATGCATGACGCCGTGCGCTCGTACGCCGAGCGCTCCGCGGTTCAGGGCCGCCCGTTCTCAGTCGTGCTCATGGAGCTGACCGGCCTGCCCGAGGTGAACGCCAGCGACGGGTATGCCGCAGGCGACGCCGTGATCCGGGACGCGGCCCGCGCCGTTCAGCGTGCGGCCAGCCGCTCGGGGGGCGTGGCCTGCCGCCACAGCGGCCGCCGCCTGGCGCTGCTGACCCCGGACGGGGACGCGGCCTCCGCAGAGGCGCTGGCCCGGGAGATCGGGCAGGATCTCGGCGAGGGTGGCCCGCGGGTGAACACCGGGGTGGCGGCATGGGAGCCAGGCGACAACGGCGAGCAGGTGATGGCCCGGGCGCGGCTGGCCCTCGCGGTCCAAGAGATAGCGCCCCCGCCCACCGCCTGACGCTGCGTTACCGTCCGCCGCCGTGACTCGGCGCGCGGTCGCCCTCTGGCTGGTCCTGTTCGGCGTCTACGCCGCCACGCTCGGCCTAGACGCCTTCGGCGCAGCCGAGTACGGCGGCGACGAGCCCCACTACCTGCTCGCGGCGAAGTCGCTGGTCGAGGACGGCGACCTCGACGTGAAAGACGACTACGCCGAGCGTTCGTACTCGGAGTTCTACCCCTACGAGCTGGACCGCCACGGGACCGAGACCGAGGGGCGGCTGCACGAGCCCCATGGCGCGGGACTGCCGCTGCTGATCGCGCCGGCCTACGCCCTGGCGGGGCCGAAGGGGGTGGAGATCTTCCTGGCCGCGATCGCGGCCCTGGCGATGGCGCTGGCCTACCGGCTGGCGTTGCGCGTGGTGTGCGACCCGTGGGCGCTCGGCGCCGCGCTGGCCACCGGGCTCTCGCCGCCCCTGCTGGCCTACGGCAGCGCCGTGTACCCCGAGCTCGCCGCAGCCGCGTCGCTCACAGGCGCCGCGCTGCTCGCCCTCCGGCTCGACGACAGGGTTTCGCGCCGCCAGGCGTTCGTGTGCTTCGCGCTGCTGGGCGCGCTTCCCTGGCTGGGCACCAAGTTCGTCCCGGCCGGGGTCGTGATCGGGATCTACGCCGTGCGGTCGCTGCTGCGGGCCCGGCGGCGCACGCTCGCGCTGGGGTCGGTCGAGGTGGCCCTCTTCAGCGTGGCGCTCTACGTGGCGGTGAACGAGTCCCTGTACGGCGGGCCCACCCCCTACGCCGCCGATCTGGGCGGGGAGACGGCCACCGACGCCGCCTTCCCGCTGGGCTACATCGAGCGCTCCTACCGCCTCGTGGCCCTGCTGATCGACCGCGACTACGGGCTGCTGCGCTGGGCGCCGGTGTTCGCCCTGGTGCTCGCCGGCGTGTGGCTGCTGTACCGCTCGCGGCGTGATCTGCTCTCCCGCGCCCTGCCAGACCTGCGCGCCACCGAGCGCGCGGCCACGATGTGCGCCGCCGCGCTGGGGGTCCAGGTACTCGTGGCCGCATTCCTCGCTCCCACGATGTTCGGGTTCTGGTTTCCCCCCCGGCACCTGCTGGCGGGCCTGGCGCTGGGCGTGCCTCTGATGGCGTGGGGCCTACGACACTTCCCCCGCACTGGTGTGGCACTCGCGCTGCTGTCGCTCGCGGCGTCGCTGTGGCTCTACCTCGACGTGGCGCTCGGCGGCGGGGGGCTCGTCACGCCGCGCCCGGACGCTCCCTTCGGCCCGCTGACCGGGCTGTTTCCGTTCTTCGCCGACTCGACCTGGCCATACGTGCTCTGCGCCGGCATCGGCTGCGGTCTCGCGGCCCTGGCGGCCTTCGAGGCGCGCCACTGGCGCCAGAGCGCCGGCGCCACACGCCTGAGGTACTCCGAGTAGCGCACGAACGAGCGCCCGCCCGCCCGTCGCGTGTAGGAGACCGGGACCTCCACCGGCTCGATGCCCGCCCCCCACAGCGACAGGGTGAGCACCTGCGCGTAGTTGTAGTCGTGGCGGATCTCGGCGGCCTCGAGCGCCGCGCGCGAGAACGCGCGGTAGCCGGTCTGACCATCGGTGAGCACGGTGGCTCCCATCAGCGTGGCGAGCAGAGACGTCGTCGCCCGGTTGGCCAGGCTGCGGTGCCACGACATCCCCTCGCGCCGGCCCAGGAACCGCGAGCCGAGCACGTAGTGGGCACGGCCGCGGGCCACGGGGTCGAGCACCCGCTCGAGCTCCGCGGCGTGGTACTCGCCGTCGCCGTCGAGGTACACCGCGGCCGCGTAGCCACCGTCGCGAGCGTGCTCGAGGCCCGTGCGCAGGGCGGCGCCCAGACCGCGGCAGTGCGCATGCGAGACCACCTGCGCCCCGGCGGCCTCGGCCAGGCGCGCCGTGGCGTCGGTGGAGCCGTCGTCGACCACCAGCACGTCGACCGGCATGCCGCAGGCCTCTCGCGGCAGCGCGCCGAGCACGGCGCTCAGGCGCGGCTCCTCGTCGCGCGCCACCACCACCGCCACGCAGCGCCCCCGGTCGGTGACCGGCAGGCTCACCTGCGGATCCTCGACCGGCACCAGCGGGAGCCCGCGCGCCGCGGCCGGCGCCTCGGTGCCGAGCAGGCGGGAGACGGTCACCGCCAGCTCGGTGACCGAGCGCGGGCTCGAGCTGACGGCGCCGGGCAGCGCGCCCTCGCCCCACACCACGAACGGCACTGGCGTCTCGCCCCAGTCCATGTGACCGTGGCCGCCGATCCCCCTGCCCTGCCCGTGGTCGGCCATCAGGATCACCGTGGCGCCGTCGAGGCGGTCGCGCTCTTCGAGGAAGGCGAGGAAGTCGCCGACGCGGCGGTCGGTCTCCTCCATCTGCTCCAGGTACTCGGGGTTGCGCGTGCCGCGCACGTGGCCGAGCTGGTCGGCGGCCAGGAGCTGGAGCACCAGCAGGTCCGGATCCTCCTCGTCGATCACACGCCGCGCGGTGGCCGTCAGGGACAGATCGATGTCGGTGGTGGGCTGCACGGAGGTGACCGAGCGCACAACGTGCTCGCCGAAGGGGTCGAGCAGGTGGGCGATCCCCACCAGCCGGCCGGTCTTGCCCGCGCGCTCGAGCGCGTCGAACACCGACTCCCGGCGCACGCCCAGCCGGGGCGCGAAGTTGGAGCGCATGCCGTGCTCGGCCGGCGTGGCCCCCGTGAGCATCGACGAGAAGCACACCACCGTGCGGGCTGGATAGGCGGGCTCCACGGCCAGGTACTCGGTGCCTTCCCGAGCGAGACGGTCGATCGTGGGGGTCTCGGCCTGCCACAGCCGGCCGCGGTTGGCGCCGTCGACCACGATCACGTACACGCGCCGCGCGATCGGGGCATCGGCGGGGGCGGGCTGGGGCCGGCGCGGCGGGTAGGACGGCAGGCGGGTGGCGGCGAAGCGCCGCCACGCAAGCGTTCCGAGAGCCGCCACCAGGAGCGCCACCGCGGCGATCCGCGCGCCGCTGGCCGGCCCCGGCTGCTCGGCGAGCAGGCGCGCGGCACCCAGGGTCATCACCAGCTTGGGGAGCTGCTCGAGGGCGTTGCCGCTGGTGGGGTCCGAGTTGGTGGCCACGAGCCGCCAGAAGCGAAGGAAGTTGGTCCACGGCGCGCGGGTGCGCAGGTGGTAGTAGAAGCTGCCCCACAAGAAGACGGTGAAGAACACGTAGCCGGCGAAGGCGCCCAACAACAGCCCGGGCGCCCGCCACGGCTCGAGCAGGGGCACCGAAGCCCCCGCGGCCAGCCACAGCAGGGCCCGCGCGCGAAGGGGGAAGGAGAAGCGGCTCAGTACCAAGGCCAGACCGAGGGACCCGAGCAGCGCCAGGCCCAGCGAGCCGTCGGGCGCCAGCCCCACCGGGCCCGCGCAGACGAGCACCATCGCCGGATAGACGATCGAGAACGGGCGGCCCTCGTTGAACACGTTCCAGGCCCGCGCCGCCCACACCTCGAAGGCGCCGGCCGACCGGACGCCCTCGGCGCTCACGGCTGCCCCCCACAGACTTCCCGGCGCCTCAGGTCCAAGATCGGCCGTCCTCCCACAGTAGGTTAGGGCACCCTAACAGTGATCGCTCCGGGCTGTTAGGGTACCCTAAGTGATGGACGTGCCGACCAGCGGGAGGTAGCGTGGCCGGGAAGCTCAAGCCCAAGAAGAAGTGCTGCAAGTCGCGTTCGCGGTGCAAGCGGTGCCCGAAGCGCTTCAAGAAGTCCAAGTCCTGAACCCGATCCCGAGGAGAGCAAAGTGGCGGCCAGCCGATTCGTCGAGCGCCTGAACGAGCAGGTCGCGAGCGAGTTCGCCGCCTCGCAGCAGTACGTGGCCGCGGCCGTGTTCTACGACGCCCGCACTCTCCCCCGGCTGGCGGCGTTCTTCTACGAGCAGGCTCTGGAGGAGCGCGACCACGCGATGATGATGGTCCAGTACCTGATGGACGCCGGCGCCGATCCGCTGATCCCGGGGGTGGCCGATCCGGTGACCACCTTCGAGGACCTGGTGAGCCCGGTGCAGGTCGCGCTCGACCAGGAGAAGCGCGTGACCGACCAGATCAGCGCGCTGACCCTCGTGGCCCGGGAGGAGAACGACTTCCAGAGCGAGGGCTTCATGCAGTGGTTTCTCAAGGAGCAGATCGAGGAGGTGGCCACCATGTCCGACCTGCTCGCCGTGGTCAGCCGCTCGGCCGAGCACCCGGGCGCCATCGAGGACTACCTGGCCCGGGAGCGCAGCAGCGCCGCGGGCCCGGACCCGACCGCCCCGCCGGTGGCGGGCGCGGACGGCTGATCGATTTCGGCATCGCTTAGCGGTACCCTCGAACGCCGGGGGCCGGGGGCCGGGGGCCGGGGGCCGGGCGCCCGGAGCTAGAGGTCGAGCTCGAGAAGCTTCGCGGCCGCCGTAGCCGGATCGAGCTTGCGGGCCACCACGTCGTCCAGCAGCTCCTGCACGCTCTCGTCCTCGCGGATGGACTCCTCGAGCCGGCGCCGCAGCCGGTTTGCGGCCAGGGCCACAACCTCGTTCCTCAGGTTCCGCCGCCGGCGTTCGGACAGCAGGCCCTCCTCCTCGATGTGGACCCGGTGGGCGGCGATCTGCTCGAAGAGCTCCTCGATCCCCTCCCCGGCGGACGCCTCCGTACGCACGACCGGGACCCGCCAGCCCTCCTGGGGAGCGAGCGAGAGCACGCCGCTGATCTCGCGGACCATCGTGTCGGTGAGCGGGTGGTCGGACTTGTTGACCACGATCACGTCGGGTATCTCCATCACGCCGGCCTTCAGGGCCTGGATCGAATCGCCCGCACCCGGCATCAGCACGAGCACCACGGTGTCCGCGTGGTCGATGATGTTCACCTCGGCCTGACCGATGCCCACCGTCTCGAGCATGATGTAGTCCCTGCCCGAGGCATCCATCAGCAGCGCGGCCTGCAGCGTGGCCTCCGACAGCCCGCCCAGCGAGCCGCGGGTGGCCATCGAGCGGATGAACACGCCCGAGTCCAGGAAGTGGTCGGTCAGGCGGATCCGGTCGCCCAGCAGCGCGCCCTCGGTGAAGGGCGACGAGGGGTCGATCGACAGCACGGCCACCTGCCGGTCGCCCTTGCGGGCGTACGCGGTGAGCGCCCCGATCAGCGTCGACTTGCCCACCCCGGGCGGGCCCGTGAGGCCCACCATCGTCGCATTGCCCGTGCGCGGGTAGACCTCCCGCACCAGCTCCCAGCCCTCCGGCTCGTCGTTCTCGACCAGAGTGATAGCGCGGGCGAGCGCGCGCTTGTCGCCGGCAAGGAGCCGCTCGGCCAGGTCGGAAGAGGTGCGTCCTGAGGCCATCGGGCGACCATCCTATGCAGCCGGAGCCCGCTCTGATGGCCGCCCCGAGCGGCCCGAGGCCTAGAGCCGCTTCGCGAGCGCGCCGGCGACGCAGCGCAGAAGCTGCTCGGGGGTGAACGGCTTTGCGAGCAGCACCACGTCCTGTTTCCCGAGCCCGCGTCGTCTCAGGAGCCCCTCCCCGTAGCCGGACATGAAGACAGGGCGTCGAGCGGGCACGCCTACTCGTAGGCCAGCGCGTCCAGTACGTCGAGGCGGGAGGCGCGACGCGCCGGACCGATCGCCGCGATCACCCCGGCCACCAGGGCCAGGATCAGCAGCGCGACCAGCGTGAACACCGGTATCGACAGCGTGAAGCCCTCGTCCGCCAGGGGCCGGGACATGATCACCGCGAACAGCACGCCGAGCACCGAGCCCAGCACCGCGCCGATCAGCGCCGTGATCACCGCCTCGTACCGGATGATCCGCCGCACCTGGCGGCGCGACATGCCGACCGCCCGGATCAGTCCCAGCTCCCGGGTGCGCTCGTGAATCGACAGCGCCAGCGTATTCACGATCCCGAACAGCGACACGATCACCGCCAGCGCAAGCAGGGCGTAGACCACCCCGAGCAGCTGGTTCACCTGCCCGGAGATGAAGTCCTTGAACTCCTGCTTGTCCTTGGACTCGACGGTGGGAAAGCGCTCCTTCGCGAGCGCGTCGATCTGCTCGCGCACCGCCCCTGTGTCGGCTCCCTCCTCGAGCTTGAGGAGCACCTGCTGCACGCTGTTGGGCTCGCCGTAGGCGGCGGCCGTCACGTCGGAGGCCACGTAGTCGCCGTTGAAGTCGGCGTTGTCCACGAATGTTCCCCGCACCGTGTAGGTGAGCGTCTTCCCCGACGAGGTCTGGGTCCTGAAGTCCTCGCCCAGCTCGAATCCCTTCTTGCGGCCCCACTTCTCGTCGATTACGGCGTCGGTCTCCCCCAGTCCGGTGAGTACGGAGTCATCGCCCTCCTTCCAGTCGAGCGTCATCACCGACCCCACCGTGTCCGTGTCCACGAGGGTCAGGGAGCCGCCCTCGTCGCCGGCGGTGTTGGCCTGCGCGAAGCGGGTGGCCGAGGCCACCTCCACGCCATCCAAGTCGGCCACGGCGCGGGCCACCCCGGCGGAGATGTCCGAGATGCCGTCGTTGTTGGTGAGGATCAGGTCCGCCTTGATCGTCTTGTCGAAGGCCGCGGTGATGCTGCTCTTGAGCCCGGCGGCGAAGATCGCCACAAAGGACACCAGCGCCAGTCCGATCATCAGCGCCGCCGCCGTGGAGGCCGTACGGCCGGGGTTGCGGACGGCGTTCTCACGCGCCAGGCGACCCGATACCCCCCGGAAGCGCTCCACCGGGCGCCCGACCAGCGAGGCCATCGGACCCACCAACCGCGGGCTGAGCAGCGCCACCCCGAGGAACACGGCAGCGGCGCCCACGCCCACCCACAGCTCACCGGGGCTGAGCGCGCCGAACACTCCCAGCAGCATCGCCACCGCTCCGATCGCCGTCAGCCCGGCGGCCAGAGCGCTGCGCAGACGGTGGCTCTTGGGCGTCTCCAGCACGGCGCCCTCGCGCAGGCCGATGACCGGCGCCACTCGGGTGATCCGCAGCGCCGGGATCAGCGAGGCCAGGACCGTGAGGCCAATGCCGATCGCGAAGGCGAGCACGACCGTGCGCGGGGCGATCACCGTGCCCTGATTGGGCAGGTCGATCTGCAGCGCCTTGAAGAGCGCGTTGATGGCAGGGGCGAAGCCGATCCCGGCCAGCAGCCCGAGCACCGAGGCCACCAGCCCGATCACGGCCGCCTCGACCACCACGCTGCGCACGAGCTGGCGCCTGCTGGCCCCGATGGTGCGCAGCATGGAGAACTCACGCGTGCGCTGGGCCACGGTGATCGAGAACGTGTTGAAGATGAGAAACGCGGCCACGAACAGCGAGACGCCCGAGAAGATGAGCAGGGCGGTCTTGAGGATCGAGATGAACTCGCCCACGTCGTCCTTCTGTGACTGCGTGTTCTCCTGGCCGGTCTCGGCCTCGACCGAGCCTGGCAGGGCCTCCTCGAGCCGGCGGGTCAGCTCCTCGGGCGCCACGCCGGGCGCGGCGGCCACGCTGATCAGGTCGAGCTTGCCCTGCTTGCGGGTCACCCGGCGGGCCTCGTCGAGCGTGAGGAGGGCGATGCTGGCGCCGCCGAAGGAGTCGACGTCGCCGAGCGTGGCGATGCCAACCAGCTCGTACTCGGTGGCGTCCTCCTTGCCGGCCAGCCTGATCCGGTCGCCCACCTCGTAGCCGGCGCGGTTGGCCGTCTGCTTGTCGATCACGACCTCGTCGTCGGCGGCCGGCTTACGGCCCTCCGGATACTCGAGGGCGTCGAAGCGATCCGCCACCACCGAGGCGCCGAACGACGGTGCGCCGTGGCCGCCGAGCGGCTCGCCGTCCTTGTCGAGGACCGACACCTGCGGGTCGAAGATGCCGCCCCCGGCGGCCTCCACCCCCTCCACCTGCGCCACCTTGGCGAGGATCCCGGCACTGAAGGAGGGCTCCTGTCCATCGTCGGTTTCGACGGTCTCCTTCGAGGTCACGACCGCGTCGATCCCGGCGTTGCCCTGCTCGAAGATCTTGCCGAAGGACTGGTCGATGGTGTCCGTGAGCACGTAGGTGCCCGTGACCATCATCACCCCCAGGACCACCGCTAGTGAGGTGAGCAGGGTGCGCACCTTGCGCGCGAGCAGGTTGCGCAGCGCCACGGAGGTCACGACGCGGTGCCCTGCTTGAGCAGGTCGTGCACCCGCTCGGCGCTGCCCGCCTCGGCGTCCTGGACGATCTTTCCGTCGACGAGCACCAGCACGCGGTCGGCCACCGCCGCCGCGTTGGCGTCGTGGCTGACCATGACCACCGTCTGGCCGAACTCGTCCACGGCCCGGCGCAGCAGCGCGAGCACCTCCTCGCTGGTGCTCGAGTCGAGGTTGCCGGTGGGCTCGTCGGCGAACACGACCGCCGGCTGGGAGATCAGCGCCCTGGCCACGGCTACCCGCTGCTGCTGGCCACCCGACAGCTCCGCCGGACGGTGCGAGAGGCGGTCACCCAGATCCACGGCCTCGACCAGCTTGGCCATCAGGTCGGGGTCGGCCTTGCGGCCGGCGATCGACAGCGGCAGGAGGATGTTCTCCTCCGCGGTGAGCACCGGGAGCAGGTTGAAGAACTGAAACACGAAGCCGACCTTGTCGCGGCGCAGCTCGGTGAGCTGCTTGTCGTCGAGGTCGGAGATCTCGACGCCGTCGACGAGCACCGAGCCCGACGTGGGCCGGTCCAGCCCCGCCAGCACGTGCATCAGGGTCGACTTGCCCGACCCCGACGGCCCCATGATCGCCGTGAACCGGCCGCGGGGAAAGTCGACCGAGATGCCGTCGAGCGCGTGCACGGCGGCGTCGCCTTCGCCGAAGTGGCGGTGGACATCCTTGGCGGTGACGATGCTCTGCTGGGAGTCCGAATCCATGGCGGTACTTTCTCACGCCGCGCGGCCGGTGGGGGTGCGGATAACCGAACTTTCTCAGGCGAGCACCGGACCGGCGCTCCCCCAGCCGCGCCGCCCGTTCTACCATCCGCGCCCTTGGAATCAGATGCTCGGCAGCTCGTCCCGCGCCGCGCCCGTCGGGATGGGGTGTCTCTCGCGGTGGTAGGCGCCGCTTCTGTGGACGACCCAATCCGTCTGAGAGGGAGACCATGCCTGGATGTTTGCGCCTGCTGAGCAGTGCCGCCTCGGTTGGCTTGGGTACCCGGCGCCCTAGCGGGCGTTTGGCTCGGGGGTTGCTCGTAGTGATCGGCGGCGGCGCTGTCGCGTTGGGGGCGGGTTCGGGGTCGGCGGGGGCGGTGGTGTTGGAGGCGGTGCCCGAGCCGCCGGTGTTGAGCTTTCCGGGGACCAAGCAGATCACCTACCGCTTGCGCATCATCGGCGAGGAGCGCGAGGAGCGCTTCGTTCTGGGCATTCACCCGCCCAGGTTCGGCGGGCTCACCGACGACGCCGAGGGTGTTCTTGCCCAGCCCATCCTTGGCCGACGGATCGTCTTCGGCGACGCCACACCGGTGTCGGGCGGAGACTTTATGGGGCGCCCCCCTCTTTGCCGGGGGTACCACGGCTTCGAGCCCTCCGGGATTGACACCGAGATCATCGTGCCGCCGCGCTCCTTCTCGGAGATCGTCGTCCCGGCCGAAGTCACCCGCACTCCGCCCTGGGTTGACAGCGACTTTCGGATGACCTGGACAGCGGAGAACTACACGCGGACTCAAGCGCCGCCCACGCTCGAACGCGAGCAGACCGTGCGCTCGCCGCGCGCCCCGCTGGTGCGAAACGCGCCCGGACGCACCGGTGTCGGGCTGCGCATCATCCTGCGCACCAAGCCGCGCAGCGCCAGCTTCAGCGAACCGGAAACCCCCCGCCTCAAACGCGGCCGGCCCGCCGTCATCTACGGGCGCACCGTCCCGCCCGTACCGGGC
>JAABUS010001571.1_pt1 | contig 48656 bp, 40 predicted proteins | sample 5560161 | NCBI WGS metagenome assembly JAABUS01 (sample SAMN10711885, study PRJNA513376) | rock metagenome | isolation source: Antarctica rocks | place: Antarctica: Victoria Land, Trio Nunatak nord | collected 2016-01-04 | reverse complement strand
ATAATTTGAATTCCGGATACTAAAATCTGTATAAACCTTTTTTGCCAGTTCGCTTATATTAACCTCATTTTTAGAAATTTTATATTCTCCTGCATCAAGTTGTGAAGCAAGCAAAATATTATTACACAAAGAATCGAGGCGGTTAACTTCCTGCAAAGTAGTATTTATGAGTTTTTGCTGCTGTTGTTCTTCAAGCTTTCTTTTTTGCAGGGTTTCAAGATTCAATCGTGCAACTGCAATAGGTGTTTTCAATTCATGTGTAACGGCCATCATAAAGTTTTGTTGTTGCAATGAAAGTGTAAGACGTTTGCGAATTATTCTATAAACATAAACAGCTCCAAATATTATTGACGCTAAAAATATAGTACCCTCTCCAATATATTGAGCTGTTTTTCCCTTTTTCTCATCCAGTATTCCCGCTGCCTTTTTATAATAATACGGCTCGTCATGCCTCAGTTCATTCAACAAAAGATTCGTCATTTTATCGTTCTGTTGTTGCAACGATATATACCACCAAACCAGCTCAACGATTATATATAACAGCAAAAACCAGTAGATTACTGTTATAGTAGCAAGCCTCTTTGTTCTAAAGATACCCATAGCTATTTCACCTTTTCGACCCTTATACCTGCATTTATTATATGTTCAAGCGTGTCTTCTCGCATATCCTGCTGCAGAGTAAAAATATATTTGCCTTTATGCAAAGGAGTTGGCTTATCGTTGAAGGCAATTCTATGTTCAAAAACATCATCCATACCGCTGCCAAGCCACCCTTGTTTATTACTGCCTAAAATAAATTCACGTCTTATCGTCACCACATCCGCCGGGCCTTTTACCGTCAGGTTAATCCAGATATTATTGTAGTTATATGCATCTTCATGCCTTAGTACAAGAAAAATGTTGTACAATGAAGTTGTGTCTGTTATCTCAAAAGTAAAGGAAGGTTTTTCGGCACTTCTCCAGTTATGAGTTGCAAAAGCAGCAGTCTTTTCATAGATGTCAATTGTTTGGCAAGATGCAGACAATACTGCCAGTAACACAAAATAATACCTGTTCAAATATTTATTTTTTTGCAAAGATAGAAGGCTAAACTGTATACAATGCAGAAGATTATTGGCAACAAACAATTTGAAATTCTATTTAACTATTCTAAAAGACCTTAAAAAGATATCTGGTTATCAATATTTTTCGTATTATTTCATTTTGTATGGCTTCTCCCTTTTATGGTAAGAGTTCACAAAACATTCAGTACTTGTTCCTTCGCTTTTTCCAGTTCATCTTTCATAAGCACTACGCTTTTCTGTATTTCAGAATCATAGGCTTTAGAGCCGGTAGTATTTATTTCCCTGCCTATTTCCTGCATAATAAAAGACAGCTTTTTACCCTTGCCTTCTTCCTGTTCATTCAAAATACTTTTAAAGTAATCGCAATGATTCTTAAGCCTTACCTGCTCTTCCGTTATGTCAATCTTTTCAATGTAAAAAATAAGTTCCTGTTCCATACGGTTGGAGTCATAATTATCTTTCCCTACATTATCTTCCAGAGTTTTTATTAATCCGTCTCTGATTTTTTGCTTGCGCAGAGGTTCGAGATCTGCAATCTTTTCTGCATGAATTAAAATATTTTCAATTCTTAGTGAAAGTTCCTCTTCTAACGATTTGCCTTCATCAGCTCTATGCTCTTTTAACTGGTTTACGGCGCTTATTAAAACCTGCTCAAAACCTGTCCATTCTTCATCAGTTAATACTTCGTTTGATGGAGTAATTACTTCGGGAAGTTTAAGCAACGCACTTAGAATATCCCCCGGATTTAAACTTAATTCCTCAGATAATTCTGCAATAGGTTGGTAATATGCCCTGGCTAATTCTTTATTTATAGTGACAGGTTTTGCAGAGCCGTTTTGCTTTAAATAAATAATACACTCAACGCTTCCCCGCACAAGCTTCTCCTGTAATATATTTCTTATGTCAAATTCAAATGGTTTCAGCAACGGTGGAATTGTAATCCTCAGATCAAATTGTTTTCCATTAAGAGATTTTACTTCTGCCAAAAAAACTTTATCGTTAACCGCCTGCTCGGCCCTCCCAAAACCAGTCATTGAATGAAGCATAATTAAACTATTGTAATTGGGTAAATGTAAAGGAATTTAGTGCAATTAACGATAGTAATATTTAGCAAATACCGCTGTAAGTACATGTAATCTTTAATAAATATTTTTTGAAATGAGACTTGTAAAAATTTGCTCATTATATTTATTCTCAAATTACTTGCTGCATGGTTGAGATACCAAAACTTTCTATGAATAACATTGTTCAAATAAGACCCTGGATACCAGAAGATGCCGGTCAGCTTGCAGCAATATGTAATAATAAAAAAATATGGCTTAATGTTCGTGATGCCTTCCCCCATCCTTATACAGTAGCTAATGCAGTTGAATGGATTGCCTTTACCCTTAATCAAAAACCAGTTAAAAATATGGCAGTAGTGTACAAGGGCAATATAGCAGGAAGCATAGGTGTTATGGAAAAAGAAGATGTTTACCGGAAAAGTATTGAAATTGGTTATTTTCTTGGTGAACGGTATTGGGGTAAGGGAATTGCAACAAAAGCCGTAGGTTTATTGCTTGAATATATAAGAACTCATTTTGACGTTATAAGAATATATGCAGAAGTCTTTGGCCATAATACTGCATCAATGAAAGTGCTGGAAAAAAACGGTTTTCACCTTGAAGGGATCAGGAAAAAAGCTGTTATAAAAAACGATGTTATCATGGATGATTATGTTTGGGTGAAGTTTATATAGAACAGAACCACGATTTTAGAACCACGATTTTTTTGATTATATTTTGGATTAGAAGGAAATGGAGGGAAATTAATTTTAAAAATATGTAACTCATCACAAATATAAGTGGGATATGAAAATAAAGTTTCTGTTCCTAATACTAAGGAGTGTTGTAATGGAAAAACTTTAAATCCTTCAAATGGGTTAAAATTCTTTTCAGTCAAATTCTTTAATTATAATCTGCACCTGTACATTCAGTAAATTTGCTTATGCCTTTTCAAATTGTATCTTCTTATCAGCCTTCAGGCGATCAGCCACAGGCTATTGAGCAACTTACTGAGGGTATTCTGCAGGGTGAGAGATACCAGACTCTTCTTGGTGTCACTGGCAGTGGCAAGACCTTTACGATGGCTAATGTTATTCAAAATGTACAAAGGCCCACACTGGTTCTTACACATAATAAAACACTTGTTGCTCAATTATATGGAGAGTTTAAACAGTTTTTTCCGGATAATGCGGTAGGTTATTTTGTAAGCTATTACGACTATTATCAGCCTGAAGCTTATATGCCGGTAAATGATACTTATATTGAAAAGGATCAGAGTATAAATGAAGAACTTGATAAGCTGAGGTTGCAGGCGACATCACAATTATTAACAGGAAGACGCGATATAATTGTTGTTGCTTCTGTAAGCTGTATTTATGGTATTGGTAACCCCACTGAATTTGAAAACGGGATTGTTCGTATTAAAGAAGGTGAGGTAGTTTCGCGACAGGGTTTTTTGCATTCATTAGTTAATAGCTTATATAGCCGCAGCCAGGGAGATTTTGGCAGAGGAACCTTCAGGGTAAAAGGCGATACTATAGATATTAATCTTCCATACGTTGATTATGGTTACCGCATTACTTTTTTTGGAGATGAGATCGAAAGCATTGAAACGCTTGAATTGTCAACAGGAAAGCGAATAAGCAAAATACCCGACGCAGCAATCTTTCCTGCCAATCTTTATATAGCGCCAAAAGACATGATGCAAACCGTACTGTATGAGATACAGGATGAAATGGCAGCACAGGTAGAATATTTTAAAAATACCGGCAAATATATAGAAGCGCAACGTGTGAGTGAAAGAGTGAACTATGACCTGGAAATGATAAGAGAGTTGGGTTATTGTAACGGCGTTGAAAACTATTCCCGGTTTTTCGACCGCCGCCGGCCGGGATCAAGACCCTTCTGTTTGCTCGATTATTTTCCTAAAGATTTTCTGTGTGTTATAGATGAAAGCCATCAGACTGTGCCTCAGGTAGCAGGTATGTACGGAGGTGATCGCAGCCGTAAACTTACACTTGTTGAGTTTGGCTTTCGGCTTCCAAGTGCATTGGATAACCGCCCATTGAACTTTAATGAATTTGAAGGCTTATTGAACCAAACAGTTTTTGTCAGTGCCACACCCGGAGATTATGAACTGGAAAAAACCGGCGGAGTTGTGACAGAACAGGTAGTTCGGCCGACAGGTCTGCTTGATCCGCCTATTGAGGTAAGACCAAGCGTAAATCAGATAGATGATCTGCTTGACGAAATAGACAAGCGCGTGCAAAAAGGTGACCGTGTACTGGTGACAACACTTACAAAACGGATGGCTGAAGAAATGGATAAATATCTTGCCCGCATAAATATAAAAAGCAAGTATATACACAGCGAAGTTGATACACTGGAGCGGGTTGAAATATTAAGGCAACTCCGGCTGGGTGAAATTGATGTATTGGTTGGCGTAAACCTTCTTCGTGAAGGACTTGACCTTCCTGAAGTTTCCCTTGTTGCTATTTTAGACGCTGATAAAGAAGGATTTTTAAGGAATGAAAAAAGCCTCACGCAAACTGCCGGACGTGCGGCACGTAATGTGGATGGTTTGGTTATTTTTTATGCAGACACTATGACAGAAAGTATGCAGCGTACTATAGATGAAACCACCCGCAGGCGGGAAAAACAAATTGCATTTAATATAGAACACGGAATTACACCGCAAACGATACGTAAGAGTATTGAGCAGATAATGAAACAAACATCAGTGCTTGACATTAAAGGTGAGGCAGTGAACCAATATGCGATTGACGATGAAGGCTCACTGGTAACAAGAGCGGCCGAGGCTGAAACAAATTATAAAACCATTCCCCAAATGGAAAAGTCTATTGCACAAATAAAAAAGCAGATGGAAAAAGCAGCCCGTGACCTTGATTTTATTGAAGCTGCAAGGCTAAGAGATGAAATGTTTAAAATGCAAAAAGAGCTTGAAGGGATGAAGGCGTAAATATCAGAACTGATGATTTCTCTCAGTCTTAACTTAATTGCGTAGTTTATCTTATCTTCTTTGCTTCTCCTACCAGCTCTCGGTAGAATGTTTTACGAAGGCAAATGAAAGCCAGACTGTATCTGGTATTCGAAAACTGCTTCCAATATTAAATGCAATTGCAATTCTGTAACAAAATGATTGTCATGAAAGACGATGGCCATAAAATAAAAAGTTTACATCAAAAGCGATTATAGCTACTGGGTAGTAGTTGATTTATATGGATAAATTATTTTTAATTAAAGAGTAGGTTGCACCAAAAATTACTTCAGAACAACCTATTGTGTTATAACTTATTCATTATGTCCTGCAATAATCCCAGTCCTCTGGATATATGACCATTACTTACATTTCTATGAAGGGTCAATCTAATCGGAAGAAGGTTAGTTTATACTCCAGAACTTGATCTATTTCCACTAATATCTAACCTTTGTTTATAAACGTTATTATCTAATAGTATACTCATAGCAACTGCTTGTTAATACAGGTGTCAAACTGGTTGAATCCACCACTTGAAAGTGAATTCGGAATGATGTACCGCGTGGTATAGCTGTTACATCGCGCCATAAGTTTGCTTCTCCATTACCATGGGCATCAGTATTAATAGCCTGTGGTTGCAATCCTTTACCAAGTGTCAGCCAGGCAGTGCTTGTGCAACTGTTGTCAGTTATTGGATTCACTGCCCGCTGAAGCAGGTAAGAATGATTCGGCTCAAGATTGGCAACCCTTGTGTCAAGAGTAATAATCCTTGCTGTATCAGGATCCTGGCGAAACTTAACAATGCCGGTGCTGCCAATATTCTTGTCTTGCCCGCGCAGAACAACGTCCAGATCATAAGGTCCGTTTTTGGGGCTACTCTCTTTCTTGCAACTAAAAAGTGCAGAAACTAATATTAAGACTAAAGTTGTTTTGAGGATGGAAGTGCTTATAATTTTTGTTTGCATAAAAAAGAGTTTTAGGTAAATTTTGTAATACTATAAAACTATATTAATCCTGATCCAATGAGAATTACTATTGAGTGAAATGCGGGAATGAATGAGAGATTGGAGATTATTCGCTTTTTGTCATTCAGGGAGACAAATGAGTAAGGAGTTTAAGCAATTCTTCTTTTTTGTTCCGTGAAACAGGAACAGTAATATCGTTGTTCAATACCAGCGAACCGCCTTCGCCTTTAATATAACGAACCGCATACTGAAGATTTACAACGTAAGAATTATGTACCCGGAAGAAGGGTTGAATATCAAGCAAATCTTCAATATCCTTAAGCGTTTGTGAAATGAGCAGATGTTGCCCATTGTTAAGGTGAATATTTGTGTAATTACTGCTGCTTTCGCAATACATGATATTAGTAAGAGGAACCAATTCGTAGCCATGTAATGTAGGCAAAGCAATCTTCTGAAAAGAAAGATCATTACTTTTTCTGATATGGGTAAGCAGGGCATTAAGCTGCTTTAATGAATCTCGTTGTGTACGATTTATAAATTTATTTAGGGCTTCACGTAATTCATCTTTATCAATTGGTTTTATAAGGTAATCCAATGCTCCGAACTTAATAGCACGAATAGCATACTGATCAAAAGCAGTAGTGAAAATGATATCAAAGTTAATCTCCGGCAAAACCTCAAGCATTTCAAAACCGGTCATGCCAGGCATTTCCACATCAAGAAATATGAGTTGAGGCTGATGATGTTGAATGAGTTGCAAACCTTTTTGAGCATTGTTACATACTGCCATTACTTCAATTTCCAGGCAATATTGTTTTAACTGCCATTGCAGGCTATCGCAACAATGTTTTTCATCGTCTATGATTAATGCGCGAACCATTGTTTAAATATACTTCGCTTTAAATTGATTTCACCGGAATTTTAATCTCAACACATGTCCCTGCATTTTCTCCTGATTCATCCGTTAGGTCATAGATTTCCACTCCAACTTCTTCCGACTTCAAAGGATCAATCAGTTGCAAACGATGCTGAGTAAGTTTTATTCCTAATGATTTTTTACCATTCTCTGCATCTTCTCTCAAAGCAGTTGCTCTTGCCCTTCCGATGCCGTTGTCACTGATTTTACAATGCAATATGCCATTCTGCCGGTTCATATTTATATTGATTTTACCATTGGCATTTTCCTTCTCATGCAATCCGTGCCATATGGCATTCTCAACAAACGGCTGAATTAATAATGAAGGTATCATTACAGATGATGTATTGATACCATTGCAATTAATCTCATATTGAAAAGGTATTTCAAAACGCAGCGCTTCAAGATCCATATACAATTGTAAACAGTGCAATTCATCTTCCAACGGAATAAAAGATTTTCCGGATTGCTGCAAAACAATGCGAATAAGTTTTGCGAATTTGGTAAGATAATCTGCTGCTTTTGCTGCTTCGTTTGCAATAATAAACCTGTTGATGGAGTTAAGACAGTTGAAAATAAAATGCGGGTTCATCTGTGCACGAAGGGCTTGCATTTCAACTTCAGTAGCTTGTTGCTCTAATTTCGCTTTTGTTTTTTCGCTTTCAAGTTTTTGTAATTCTATTTCATGTTCCAGCAATTGCTTTTCATTTCTGCGCTTAAGGATAATAATTCGGAAAATAATAAATCCAAGCAGTGACAAGACACAAATGCCCATCATAAATATTTTTTTCAGCAAGGATTCATTTTTCAACTTCGCTTGTTGAATTTTTTTCTCTTCATTCAGTAATTCAATTTTTTGTTCGTAACCATAAGCAGTAAACTTCCCTTTTATCTGAGCACCGGCCACATCATCCTTTATCGAACTGTATTGCCGGTAATAAAAATATGCACTATCCGTTTGGTGCAACTGGTCGTATACAGCATAAAGAATTTGGTAAGCATCACGTATAGATGGCTTAGATCTGGTTTGCACTGCTATGCCTAAACCTTCGTGTGCATATTTCAGTACATAAGTGCTGTTTTGTCTGGCTGCATAAGCTTTTGCGATGTTTAATAACGCCCTTCTCATCTCGTTGCGATCGTTCAATTGCCGGTCATATTCGAGGCCTTTCAATGAAAGTTTTAATGCGTTATCGTAGTCCTTTTGTAACAAATAATATTGACCCTTGCTTACAAGGTAGTAGCGTAATTCCTTTATGTCTGCTTTGGATGAGTCAAATAAATTGTAATAATACGAGGCCGAATCAAACTGGTTCGCCAGGCTAAATAATTCGGCATATACCATCAAAAAATCAACGTTCTGATTCAATTTCTTTAGCGACTTACGATAATAAGCAATGGCTGTAGGGTAGTTTTCAATAGCCATATATAAGTCACCTATGTTAATAAATGCTTCTATTATTCTTTTTTCATTCCCTGTCTGCTGAGCCAGTTGAAGACTTTGCCTGAATGTAACAAAGGAGTTATCATATTCGCCGCTTTCCCAATAAACCTGGCCAATGAATGAGTAAGTCATCAGCATCTCATCTGTCATTCTTTTGGTTTTAAACCCGTCGAATGCTTTTTGTAAACGGCGTAAGGCTTCATCATATTTACTTTCTGCAAAAAGGGCGAACCCGAGCTCAAAAGAGCAAAAAGTCAATCCTCTTTTATCAGGCATTTTTTCATACAATTTCAATGCTTTGTTGGCCAGAATTTCAGTTTGACCAAAATCATTATAAAATCGTCGTTTTATCCCTGCCTTCATAGCCAATGATTCAGCAATTCCATGACGATAATCCAAACGATTGGCTTCTTCAAATGCCGGTGTCGAATAATATTCAGCATAATCTCTTTTTTCCAAAAGGATATTTAGTAAACTCAATTGATTGAGACAATCTACTCTTGCACTATCTCTTAACGAAGGCAGAACTCTTTTCAAACTATCCAGTATTATAGTTTGAGCAAAACCGGGTTTAAATTGTAAACAGAAACAAAGAAATATAAATACGTAAAACCCTTTACGTAACAATTGTTTAAATGGAGTAATTAATGTTTGTTTATATAACCGGGGAAGCATGGAGGAGGATTAGTGACTTAAAATTAATGAAATTTTAATATTAATTTGAGTATTCAAGCCTTAAGCTAAATACTCTCTCACATCTGCATGGAAATGAACATGTCAGCATTTATTTCTTTCGCTAAACCAGCGAACGGAATTTTGTTGCAATAAGCTATGCGGCTTGAGTAATAGAACAGTGGAGTTTAGAGTAGTTTGAAGAAATGATCTTGTTAAACTTTAAAGCTACAGGGAAGTAAATTTACTTTCCCGCTCTTTCATCTTTCCAAACAAGCCGTACATGTTTTGCCTTCTCAAAAAAATCAGAACATTTTCTGTCACCTTTTCCCGTAAAACCGCCTGATGGGGCGCAAACATAATTACAGTTAGAATCAATTGCTATACTAAAAAAGTCGCAGCAATTTGCTGATATCAAGTACACCTTACGCACCCCATAATTATATTCATGGATCTCAGCAGGCGGATTCCATACAGGTTGTTGTTTTATACTATCAATCTTCTGTTGTATACATAAGGGTATACCAGGTACTCCTGCAGCAGAAGCTTCAGTTGCCATTTTTCTATGGCAAGATAAAATTGCCATATAGGTTGTCAGGAAATAAATAAAAAGTTTCATCGAATTCTTTATAATTAGAAAGGTGTTTTTCCCCTCCCTCTCCTCAAGGAGAGGGACTAAGGGTGAGTTGAAAAGGCCATTATTTAATTGACCTGAAAACCTCTTCATTTACTTTCACGGGATATTTCTTTTTTAATTCATCTATCCACTTATCTTCCAATACCTGCTGATAATCGCTTGTAACCATACCCCGGGCATCTTCAAAAGTGCGTTGCGCCGGCTCACGATAAACTTTTATTACATAATTAAAGGTATATGTTCCATCAGTTGCATTCTTTACAGGGGTTGTAAGTAAACCAAGGGTAAAGTTTGTTCTTTCTGCAACAGCTAATTGTCCAAGTTCAAATCTGCTGCTGTCAGCCACTGCATCACCTCCATTATTACCGGTTATTTGTCTCCAATTGCTTACACTATCTTTTAATTTTTTCTGCATATTTTCAGCAAGTTTTAGAGTTTTGCAGGTAACGACAATTGCATCAGCGCTTGGGGGCCAGGTGTATTTTGTTTTATGCAGGTTGTAATATTGAATTAGTCCTGCAGTATCAGTATTTGCCCTGTTCCAGACATTTTTTTCCATTATTCCAAACAGCAGGTTTGCTTCTTTAAACTCTTTTATCTGTCTGGAAATAGTGGGATTGTAATCTTCAAGATTTTTGCGGTAATAGTTATCTGCAGTTTCCCGTATAAATGCTTTAAATAATTGCCGGTAATTATCTTTAAAATTTTGCTCAGGATCATTACGCGCAGATCTTATAAAATTTACCCAATCACCTGCTTTTACATATTGCTTTACAAAGGAAAATAGCCTGGTGTTTGCACTTATTCCTTTTACTGGCGAAGGATGGGGTTTAACCAATGCACTATCAGTGAATGTAAAAAGGTCTTTTTCGTTATATTTTGCAGGCTTATATTTAATCAGCTCCAACTTTTTCGTCATAAGCTCCTTTTTCGAATTCTCCAGCCTGCTATCCTTCATTACTTTCTCTTCGAGGCTTGCGAGAAAGGCAGCGTCATTCGGATCAGCAACAACAGGTTTTGCTTCCAGCAACTTTAATATATGATATCCATAAGAAGTCTGAAAAGGCTTTGAAAAGTCTCCAGGTTTCTTTAATGAAAAAGCCACTTGTTCAAATTCAGCACTATAGGTTCCGGTAGTGAATTCCTGTAGTTCGCCCCCGTTATTGTTACTGCTTAGATCGTTGCTTGTACTTGCTGCCAAGTCTGCAAAATTTGTTCCCTTCAGTAACAGATTATATACACTATCCGCTTTTCGCAATGCAGCATTTTTATCGTCAGCGGTGGCTTCAGGAGGAAATGCAACTAAGATTTGTGCTACCTTTCGTGAACCCAATGCCTTTCTTTCACCAAGATTTTTGAAAATAACATATCCTGCTTTGATTTTTACCGGGGCAGAAAATGAATTTGCCTGTAAGCTATAAGCAATAGTTTCGAGGTCATAAGGCAATGTAAAAACCGTAATAAAGCCAAGGTCACCTTTCGCTTGTTTTGTAGCTTCATCACTCGAAAATTCCTGGCTTATTGCTGCAAAATTTTTGCCTTCCTGTAATCGTTTATAAGCTGTATGAATGTTTTTGTAAGCTTCTGCAGTATCTGCATTTCCGGGCACTTCTATAAATACCTGGGCAAGATGTATTTCTTTTTGGCTGCGCTTAAAAGCCTCTTTTGTAAGTGCTTTTAAATTCGCCTGTTCGTTAATTATATTATCTGCAACCTGGCGGCGAAAATTTTGTAATTCAGATTGTTGTGTTGCATCTTTATCAAGTCCTGCATCATATCCCGCCTGTACTTTTAATTTAAATTTAATGTAGAGATCAAGATAATCCCGAAGGGCTTTTTTTCGGCTGCCGCTGATGTCTGGATTTTTATTAAATGCTCTTACAAACTCATCTTTGGTCACTGCTTTTTTACCATATGTAAATACAGTCTGTGCAACAGAGGAACTTATAATAGTGAGAGAAATAAAAGCTGATACAATTCTTTTCATCAATATTATTTCTTATTTGGATGAGACAGGTTTCTTAATTTTTGCCTGCAGTACTTCGTCAAATTGTTCAATGCTCAGCATTTTACCAATTATACGTTTTTGTGCATCCAACAAATATAAAGTAGGGGTTTTATATACATCGTATAATTGCCTGAAATTGACGACGCCCTTTTTTGCCTCTTCTTCTTTCACTGCTTTTGGCTGGTATATATTAATCCAGTTGAGCTTATGTTCACTTATATACTTTTTCCATGCATCATTTGCTCCGTCATCTACATTAACCCCAACGATTTTTACACCAAGCGCTTTCCATTTAGACTGGTAAATCGAATCTATTCTTGGCACTGTCTCTTTACAGTGTCCGCAATTAGGATCCCAAAAAGTTAAAAAAGTATAAGGTGCTTTTATGCTGTATAATGACAGAGCTTTACCACTTGTATCCAGCATTTGCATATCAGCCCCCTGCTCGCCAAGTTGGTTGGCCATTAAACTATAGGCACGGTCAAAAATAAACTTCCTTTGTTTTTGATTAAGCCAGGCAGTATCTCCCTTGCTGTAATATTTATCAAATAAAAACAGGAATACTTTTTCCTGCCCCATATATTCCGGGTTAATATATTTATCGGTAAACTTACCCAGAAGGTATTTAAACATTTCACGGCTTTCTCTTGCTACCAGGAGCATGTAATTCACTTCGCTGATTACAGAATCAGGATCAGGTGCAACATAATATTTATAGTATTCCTCAAGCTTAGGCTCAAAAAAAGGCGTGCGTACAAGACTCTCATCATCAAAAGATACACCACTCCACCAATTTTCTTTTACATACCGGTAAGGATAAGAAGAGTCTTTTTTACCCCCAGGCAGTACAGGGACTGCAGGAATTTCAGGACGCTTCATTGCAAAAAAGAACCTTCCAAGCATAGAAGACGGATTAGCTTTCATTACATTTTCCCGGTAATTATCCAATTCTTTATTTGATATGGTCATTAAACTTTTTATAGTCACGGAATCATTAGCGCTTTTTGCTTCCGAAAGTTGGTTTTGCAATGAGGTAAGCATAGGTGTCTTTTGCGCCAGAAAACGTGTATACTCCTGGAACATCCGGTTGTCAGGAGAACCTGTTATAGTCACATCGGTTAGCTTAGTTGTATCTGCCTTAATAGTGAAATTTTGGTTTTTATCCATCAAAAACTCAAAAAGCAAATACTTCTTGGGAGACACGGCAAAATAAATTCCCTGAGGCAGTTTTTGCTTTCCTTTAAAAACTCCCTGCCCTTTGTCATTGAGCCATGCAGAGTCAGTAAGATTTTTATATTTTCCAAAATAACAGCCCACGTATATCCAGGTATTTTTGTAAGGAGTTATAGTAACCGGAATATTATATCCGGTAGTGATTTTTGCTGGCGCAGGTACTGTTTTTTTTACTATTTTATTTTGTGCCACAGATGCAAGGCTTATTGCGATCACTGCCAGGCTTATAAATACAAATCGCCTCATATATTTCAAAAAGATTAGTTGTAAAAATATCTTTTAAATGCCAGATTGCTTTTGTCAATTTGTTAATTAAGAATGCTTTCATAAAAACTCTTCTTAAAAGTATAACCTCTTTTTTTGGATAAATAATCTTATAAAGCCTTTCCCAAACAAAGCTGAAATTGTATGAAATGAAAAACATAACTTTAATACAGCTTACTTTATCTTAATTTTTCATGAAAAAAATCTTCTTTTTTATTCCCTTCACTTTTTGTTGCTTTTACTGTTTTTCCCCGCAAGAATGGATCAAAAGACCTGTCCTTAAAACTAATATTCTCAATTTGTTAGGACAGAGGCCTTCATTTGCATTGGATATTCCCGTCAGTAAAAAAATCAGCATAATGCCTTCTGCAGCATATGGAAAATTTAATTGGGGGAGATTTTGGTGGCTTACGGCAGTATAAAAGCTATGAATTAGAAGTAAAAAAACATGCAAATGGTATCTATTATGGGGGTTATTTAAAACATACAATTAAAACAGTGTATAGCGAAAAAGGAATCGTTGCCGGATATATTTCAATATCTAAGGACCGTAATTTCAAAGGAAATGGTCTCGCCGGAGGTGCTTCCGCCGGTATGGAGACTACGATTACAAAGAGATTCAATATAGATGTCAACATTCAGGTGGGATATGGCAGATTTTATAAAATGACTGAAGAATTTCAAAATAATTTACCATCAGCAAACTTTCTTGATATGCGGGTGGCATCGTGGATTGGATTTCGGTTATAATAACTGAAAGAAAGAACATGCAAAAGTTTGAAATTTTGCTTTCACTTCTTTCGCAACTTTTAGGTGCTAGTGAAATGCTGATATATGCTTAAATAGAAGTTGTTATAGAAATCTAATCTTATACCTAGTAGAAAAGGTAGCTGATTCATTAGCTTCAAGAACTTTTAAGCCTATACCATTATTAAAGGCATTGGGAGCAGCGCTTAGATTTTCAATTGCTATGCTTTGGCGGTGATCAGGCGTATAAATCTGAAGGTACGGATAAGATGAGGAAGGATGAAACTCTACCTGAACTTTTCTTAATGGATTTCTCAAAACACACAACGGCTGGCATTCAGCAAAATTTAAAGTGAAGCAATTATCTAATAAAGTTGACCCGAAGTCTTTAAGAGACCCAAATTCCTGGAAAGGTAAAAGCTTTCCTGTTGGTATAAGGTTTTCATCAAACTCAAGCATTTCTTTGCTTTGAAATTCCAATTGATAATCATTTATAGTATTACCTAAGGTGAAATAAGGGTGCCATCCATCAATCACAGGCATTAATTGCTTATCTATATTTGTTACTGTGGTGGTTATTGTCAAAGAGTTTCCTGCGGTTAATTTATATTCAACTTCACATTTGTAACAAAAAGGGTATCCCTCATTGTCATTATCGTATACATATTCAAGTTTAACAGCAGCGGCAATTTCATTGTGATAATGTTCTGTTATTGAAAAATCTGCATCAAACAGCAGACCGTGAATAGCGTCTCTATGTTTAGAATATTTTGTTAGCCTGTAATTTTTTTCTCCAAACGAATATTCTGCATTTTTAACACGGCAGGCAAACGGGGATAGCTTTGCACTTTTAAAAAAAGTCTTTATTTTATCTGTTGCTTCGTGAGGGTTTGAAAAGCCTTCAATTACATTTAGCAATGTTCCCTCGTTCTCGGCATAAAACTTATTAAGCAAAGCGCCAAAAGTATAAATTTCGGCAAAAGTGTTATTTTCCAGATCTTTTAAGGTGATAACAGATTGTTCTCCAATGTTTGAAATAGCAGACTGAAAGGCCATAAGGATTTTTAAAGTTAGCAAGATGGTTATAATATCTCTATATTAGATATTTCTCTATTGTCTTAGGCTAAACCTATCAAATTATACTTAAAAACTGATGGAAAGTTAAAGGGGATTTTTTAATTGAAAGACAATAAGAACTCTATATTTATCTCATTTCCTGCAAGTTCTTTGCTTTTTAATTGAATGAACTTAGAAATAGCCTTTAACTCATAATCTGCAAAACCTTCTTTTTCTTCTTCAACTAATTGCTGGAGAACATTAATAGAGGAAATGTCCAGAGATTTAATGAGCAATTTTATTTCAGAAACAGAATATGTTGGTTGCATAAAAAACAATTTTCAACAGGGAGAGATTGGCGGGGAGAAGTTTACCTTATTTTTCTTTTGTAAAGCTAAGCACGAATTTCATAACGTTACTACAAATACTTTTATTTTATTTAAAAAAAAATTAAAAGTAATACCGTTTATTTTTCTGCTTCTGATAAATCGGACGTTTTTTATATCATAAGGTTTACTGTCAGCACAATTATTTAAAATAAATTTTCTTCTAAAAGCGAAGAAATGTAATGCGGTTAAAAAGCTATAATGTTTTTTTAGAAATCCAGCCTTCCTCTATATTGCAGAATCTGATGTAATAGAACTTTTTATACATAGCAAGAATATTTACCAGCGCACCTGACGGCAGTATAGCCTTGCTGGCAGCAAAATTATTTGGCTCATCTAATAAAGGCTGTGCAATTTTTAAGCTGCCTTTACGAACGGGCAACAATACAGAAGAAACAGCCGAACTGGCAACAAATCCTTTTTCACCACCAGGCAGTGAAACTCTATACCACCCTGCTGCAGCCGCTTCGACTTTTAAAAGTGTATTAATCTCAAGAGTAGACGCCTCAGGTGCACTTACTGATGGCTGAATTAATAATTTAATTGATTTATTGTTCCTCACCAAATTGCCTATGTTGCTGAAGGGCGCACTGATCTTATCAGGCATTTTAGTTACCCTATTAATGAAAGGGAATGGATCAACGGCGCCCGAGTTTGTATATATGCCAAAGTGTAAATGGGGAGATGCCGTTCTTGCGTTACCTGTGTTTCCCACCAGGCCTATGGTATCTCCGGTTTTTACGGTTTGCCCTTGTTGTACCAGTTGTTGATCAAGATGAGCATAATATAATGTATAATCTTTATTATCCGGCCTTAAAAAAACTACTTTGCCGCCGAGTGAATTTTCAGTTACACTGGTTACAACTCCATCTGCAGCGGCAACCAATGCTGCCCTTCTGGGTGCAAAAATATCAATTCCTTCATGCTTTCTGGCTCCTTTGTCACGGCCTGCACCCCAAAAACTCCCTATGCTGCTTTTAACTTTTGGTGCTACAGGAAAGGCTAGTGAAGGTCCCGTACTTATAGATAAAGTATATTCTCCGCCTTTTAACAACTCAGGCTGCAGTCTTAAGATATAGCTTCCATCCTTTGCAACATCGTAGGTAATAGTTGCAGTGGTAGTGTCAGCAAATAATAAAAATTGCGGCTTCATATCAACGGTAGTACCGGGTTGCCATAAATCAAGATAAACAGCGAATCCTGTTGATGGATTTTTACTTAGCTTAATATTTATCTTTTCTCCCCTTTTTCCATGAAAGAGTAAACCTGCGGCCTTTGGCTGTTCTGCAGGAAAGTACCCGGTTTCACTATAAGGAAGATTGATTGAAAGAGGAGCGGTCAGACTATTATCTGCCGCTGAAAACCAAAGCCTGCCCAACGCCGTTTCCTGTAAGCCTGCATTTTTTATTTTATCTGCATATTGCTCGTGGGGGCTCTTTTTTCCAAAGATACCTGAAGGACCAGAAGTGGTACAAGATGCCGCTGTAATTGTAATTGATAGAAATATGGTTATATTTTTCAAAGAATAAGACAGATAAGACATATTGCAAATCTTTCAAATTTTACGCCACTAAAACCAAACAAATATTTAAATAGCTTATGTTACATTGTAAGAAAAGTAAAACTAAGATTGGATTAAAAAAAATGTGTTGAAAGTAAAATTTAAAAAAGAAGTTTTGAAATGTCTGCAAAACTTATCAGGAAGTATATTACTGTTAATTACTGCCTAAATCACTCTTATTTACCTTTTTAAAGCGCCTTTTCACCCGTTTATCATGATATATGTTTTTAATGCTTCTTACCTTTCCGGATTCTAAACTATCATCGTTTATTTTCCGTTATGCTATTTCACTTTATAATAAAACGTTGCCTTTTCCAATGAAGTATACTTTATTAGTAGTGTTATTCATAAATGTTATTGCTTTTGCATGCAAGGATAAAAAAGAGGAACCGAAGCAGAAAAATAATGGTTCGACTGTTGTTGATGTAATTATTGCTGCCGCCCAATCCATATCAAGTACTATTGAAGCTAATGGTACCGTAGTTGCCAGCGAATTTGTTGAACTGCATCCTGAGATAAGCGGAAGATTGACTTACCTTAACATTCCAGAAGGGAAGCGTATAGCAAAAGGCACAGTAGTAGCAAGGATAAATGATGCCGACCTGCGGGCTCAAATGGGCAAACTGAAAGTACAGCTTGACCTTGCAAAAACGACAGAACAACGCTATGGAAAGCTGTTGCAAATAAGCGGCATAAACCAGGCAGATTATGATGTAGCCCTTAACCAGGTAAACAGTTTACAGGCAGATATGAATGTATTGCAGGCCCAAATTGATAAAACAGTTCTGCGTGCACCTTTTAACGGGGTGATTGGTTTGCGCCAGGCAAGTCCCGGCGCTTATGTAACCCCTGCCAGCATACTTGCAACCATACAACAGGTTAACAGGGTAAAAGTTGATTTTACCGTGCCGGAAGAATACGGAAACATTATACGAAAAGGTGATTATGTAACTGTAGAAGCAGATGCTGCGAACCATCAAAAACAAAAAGCGCTTATAGTAGCTACAGAGCCGGCTGCTAATACAACTACCAGAAATTTATTGGTACGTGCACTCTTACAAGGCGGAACGGCGAACCCGGGAGCATTTGTAAAGGTTTATATACATGCAGGTACCGATAAAAACAGTGTATTGGTGCCTGCAAGCGCTATAATACCTGAAGACAAAGACAAAACCCTGGTAACTGTAGTAAAGGGTAAAGCTAAATTTGTGAAAGTAGAAACAGGTGTGCGGCAGGCCACCAATGTAGAAATAACAAGCGGCATAAAAGCAGGCGACACTATTGTTATCAGCGGTGTACTATTTGCCCGGCCTGATGCACCGTTAAAAGTGAGGTCTGTAAAAAGATTGGATGAATTGAACCAGTAAGCATTAATATGAAAGGTTTGTTTAATATCAAAAAAAAATGTACAATACTCAACTTTCAATGTTCAATAGTCAATAAAGAATCTGCTTCTATTTTAAAAAAATACAAAAAATGTGAAATAGAAAATATTTGAGTATTTGAACATTGTTCATTGAGTATTGAATATTGAATATTGAATATATTTAAATATTAACTATAATGTTTGGGTTCTCTTAATTTAGGATATTAGTTTTTATTATTAATTTTTCTATGAAGATTTACAATGAATATATCTGAATTATCATTAAGAAGGCCGGTGCTGGCAACTGTTATGAATGTTACTATAGTACTTTTCGGAGTAGTTGGATTTACTTTTCTTGCTGTAAGAGAATATCCCGCAATTGATCCGCCAAATGTGAATGTTTCTACCTCTTATACCGGCGCCAATGCAGATGTAATAGAAAGCCAGATAACTGAACCTCTTGAAAAACAAATTAATGGAATACCCGGCATCAGGTCAATTACTTCATCAAGCCAGTTAGGATCAAGCCGGATAAATGTAGAATTTAATCTTGATGTCAACCTGGAAACTGCAGCAAATGATGTACGCGATAAGGTAAGCCAGGCAGCAAGAAATCTTCCACAGGATGTTGATGCACCGCCGGTAGTAAGCAAAGCCGATGCAAACAGTGATTTTATAATTTTGCTGGCAATACAAAGCCCGTCAAAAGGATTGCTGGAGCTAAGCGATTATGCTGAAAATGTATTGCAGCAACAGGTACAAACCATTGATGAAGTAAGTGCAGTAAATATTTTTGGACAAAAGCGTTATGCCATGCGCATCTGGTTGCAGCCGGATAAACTAAACACTTACAATGTTGCGTTCAACGATATACAAACGGCACTTAACAAAGAAAATGTTGAAATACCTGCAGGTAAAATATATGGCAATAACAGCGAGCTCACTATTCGTACATTGGGAAGATTGACTACCGAAGAGCAATTTAAAAATCTGATCCTACGAGCAGACAGTGCAGGCATCGTAAGAATGGGAGATGTTGCTAAAATAGAACTATCAGCAGAAAACCTTGAGCAAAGCTGGAAATATAATGGAGTGTACGCAGTGGGTCTTGCGGTAATACCTCAACCAGGAGCTAATTATATTAATATAGCCAATGAATTTTATAAAAGGCTCGGTGAAATACAGAGGACAAATAAATCAGACATTCAATTTCATGTATTAATTGACAACACCAAAAATGTAAGGCGTTCTTTAACAGAAGTGGAAGAAACATTAATGATCTCATTTGGATTAGTCGTTTTGGTAATCTTTTTCTTCTTCAGAAACTGGCTTATCGCCATCCGTCCGCTGATTGATATTCCTATTTCTTTGGTAGCTACTTTTTTTGTTATGTATGTAGCTGGATTTTCTGTAAATGTATTAACACTTTTAGGAATTGTACTTGCCACAGGTCTCGTAGTAGATGATGGAATTGTGGTAACCGAAAACATTTTCCGAAAGATTGAAGAAGGACTTTCTGTTAAGAAAGCAGCTTTGGAAGGAAGTAAGGAAATCTTTTTTGCCGTTATTTCAACCTCTGTTACACTTGCTGTTGTTTTTTTACCGGTGATCTTTTTGCAGGGTTTTACCGGGAGTCTTTTCCGTGAATTTGGCGTAGTGGTAGCTGCTGCGGTATTGATCTCTGCTTTTGTATCACTTACCATTACACCTGTTTTAAATGTTTATCTCACAAAAAAGAATAGCGGGCATGGAAAATTTTATGAAAGAACTGAACCTTTCTTTCAAAAGATGGAGAATGGCTACAAGCGCTTACTAACCGGCTTTATGAAAGCAAGATGGCTTGCATGGGTAATAGTGGCCATGTGCGGAGTAATAATCTATCTTTTGTACAATACTATACCAAGTGAACTTGCTCCATTAGAAGATAAAAGCAGCATTCGTGTAAACCTTACTGCTCCGGAAGGTTCAAGTTATACTTTCACTAAAAATGTGGCAGAAAATGTAGTTAGGTATTTACAGGACTCTGTACCTGAAAGAGATTTCACTTTTGTTTCTACTCCCGGATTTGGCGGAACCGGCTCTAATGCGGCTACCGGAAGAATTGGTTTGGTAGATCCCGGAGAACGCGACAGGAGCCAAAGTGAAATAGCTGCAGATTTAAACCGTAAACTGGCAAGGTTTAATGATGCAAGAATTTTTTCAGTTGAGGAACAAACTATTTCTGTTGGTTTAGGTTCCAGGGGTTCATTGCCGGTTCAGTTTATTATTCAAAACCTTGATTTTGATAAACTTCGTGAAGCAATTCCAAAATTTCAGGAAGAGGCAAGAAAAGATAAAACCTTTCAGAATGTTGATGTTAATCTTAAGTTTAACAGGCCCGAACTTGAACTAACTGTTGACCGTTTAAAGGCAAGAGACCTTGGTTTATCTACTACCGATGTTGCCAGCGTAGTGCAGGCTGCTTTTAGCGGAAGAAGGCTTGCATATTTTTTGATGAATGGAAAACAATACCAGGTTATTGGACAAGTAGAAAGGGAAGACAGGAATAAGCCTATTGACATTGAAAGATTATATGTAAAAAATAACCGCGGAGAAAATATACCCTTATCTTCAGTTGTTCACTTGCAGGAAACCAGCAGTCCTCCGACACTTTTTCATTACAACCGTTTCAAAGCAGCTACCTTTTCCGCATCACTTGCAGAAGGTAAAACAATTGGTGATGGGGTAAAAGCTATGGAGGCAATTGGCAAAAAGGTACTCGATGAAAGTTTTCAAACATCTTTAAGCGGGCCGGCAAGAGATTTTGTAGAAAGTTCTTCCAATACTGCTTTTGCATTCTTCCTTGCATTAGGTCTGATTTATCTTGTATTGGCAGGGCAGTTTGAAAGCTTTACGGACCCTTTTACAATCATGATTACAGTACCGCTTGCACTTGCAGGTGCCTTGCTTAGCCTTTGGGTTTTTGGCCAGACCATTAATATTTTTTCTCAAATCGGAATGATTATGCTAATAGGGCTTGTTACAAAAAATGGAATTCTGATAGTAGAGTTTGCAAACCAAAAGCGGGAACAGGGTATGAATAAACTTGAAGCTGTAATAGAGGCAGCCCAACAACGGTTAAGACCTATACTTATGACAAGTCTGGCAACTTCGTTAGGTGCTTTGCCCATTGCACTAAGTCTTGGAGCTGCATCTACAAGCCGCGTTCCGTTAGGAATTGTTATTGTCGGAGGAATTATTTTTTCGCTGATATTAACCTTGCTTGTTATCCCTGCGGTATATACTTTTATATCAGGCAAACATAAGAAAGATGCAAACAAAGAATATGATGAGGTAAATAAACAAGATAGAGTACATCATGAAAATGGGGTACAAACTGTAAGAACAGAAAAGAAACCTTTAATTATAACCAAACATTAAAGAGTCTTTGGTTATGCCTCAATTTCATAAAAAAATAAGATGGAGAGAATTATAGGTATAGTTGTTCTAATGCTTGCAACAACTCAATTAAAAGCACAGGTACTTACGCTTCAAGAGGCAGTTAACATAGCGCTAAGAAACAGCCTTGATATACAAATAGCAAAAAATAATGCAGAGGCAAGAAATATAAATAATCATATAAGTGTTGCGGGAGGATTACCGCAAGTCAATGCCAATCTTTCAGACAATCAATCTTTAACTAATTTAAATCAAGAACTTAACAGCGGAACTAACATTAAGCGAACAGGTACTCCTAACAATGCAATAGTTGCGGGTATCAGTGGCAGCTTTTTACTTTTTAATGGTTTTCGTGTTTACGCCTCCAAAAACAGGTTAGCTGCTTTGGAAAGGCAAAGTGCACAACTTACAAATCTGCAGGTACAAAATATTATATCGGATGTAACGGTTAAATATTATGATATAGTTCGCCAGGAAAGTTACATGAGGACAATACAACAATCTATTGATGTAACCCTCAAAAGAAAAGAAATAGTTGACGCAAGAAGGAGTGTAGGCCTGGCAAATAATGCAGATACTTACCAGGCACAGATTGATTTAAATGCCAGCCAACAGGAACTGCAATTACAACAGCTTGTACTATTACAGTCTAAAGCCGACCTGATGAATCTTATAACCCAAAAACCGGACAGCAGTTTTACAATCAGGGATACTATTATTGTTGACAGTACAATAAACTTTAGTTCTGTAAAAGATAGCCTTAAAAATAATCCTGAATTATTATCTGCCGAACAACAAATCAGGGTAAATGAATGGGCTGTAAAAGAAGTGGGCGCCCAGCGCTACCCATCTGTCTCCTTAAACGGCGGATTTAATTTTACCCGTAATCAAAGTGGCGCAGGCAATGTTTTATTTAATCAGAATTATGGCCCTTTTGTCGGGCTTAGTGTTGCAGTACCCATCTTTAATGGTGGTCTATACAAAAGACAGCAACGGGTAGCTGAAATAGATACAAGAAATGCAGCTTCAAACCGTACAATACTTCTTAATAACCTCGAAACATCTGCTGTTAAATCATGGCAGGCTTATCAAAATAATTTACAGCAACTGCAAACTGAGCGTGAAAACAATAAACTGGCAAATGATCTTCTGCAATTAACGCTTCAAAGATATCAGCTATCGCAGGCAACAATAATTGAAGTAAGAGAAGCTCAAAGAAGCTTTGTAGAAGCAGGTTATCGTCTTGTGAATTTAGCTTACTCAGCTAAAGTTGCAGAAATTGAATTGAAAAGGCTGGCGAATAGAACCACAATTTATTAGATTATTAACGATTAGAGATGAAAATAGAACAGACCTATTCTTTCGGATTATTAAGGATTATGTTTGACAATATAGTAAACTCACAATAATAAAAGGCTTTCCCTTTTAATTATATTCAGTGATATTTAGTCCAAAAATTACTCACGAATTTTCCCCTAAATGCATAATAATCCAATAAGTCATGTTTCTTTATTATTCATCACAAATCCATAATAATCCTATAAATCGTGGTTCTTTATGAGACAATATTTCAAAATCTTACTAATCGCAACTCTTTTTGCAAGTGCTTCCTGTAAGGTTACTAAAAAAGCCGTGGCAACAAAAGACGATGGTAAAATAGAAGTAGTCTTTGTGCAGGTAAACGATGTTTATGAAATAGCGCCCGTAGCAGGTGGAAAAGAAGGCGGAATGGCAAGAGTAGCTACCTTAAAAAAGCAATACAAACAATCTAATCCAAATACATTCTTAGTAATTGCGGGTGATTTTATCAGCCCTTCTGTTTTCAATAGTTTGCAGTATAACGGACAACGGATAAGAGGTGCACAAATGATAGAAAGCATGAACGTTGCAGGAATGGACATTGCAGTTTTAGGTAATCACGAATTCGATTTTTCAGAAAAAGATTTGCAGAACAGAATTAATGAGTCCAATTTCTTATGGATTTCATCCAATACCTTTCATAAAATAAAAGATAGTATAGTTCCTTTCACAAAAACCAATGTACCCGGTGGGGTTGCCTTTCCCCAAACTTATATAATGACTGTAAAAGATGCAGATGGCACAACTGCTAAAATTGGTTTTATAGGTATTACTTTATCGTCAAATCCTGCTGAATATGTCAGTTATAAAGACCCGTTGAGCACTGCAAAACAATTATACAATTCACTAAAAGATTCTGTTGATGCTGTTGTTGCTATAACACACCAGGCAGTGGAAGATGATATTAAGCTCGCAACTCAATTGCCTGATTTAGCTGCAATTCTCGGCGGTCATGAGCACTCCGGAGTGTTTAATAAAACAGGCAAGGTAAACATAACAAAAGCAGAAGCTAATGCTAAAACTGCATATGTTGTAAAACTTATAATTAATAAAAAAACACTCAATTTTAATACTACTCCTGAACTTATATACCTTAATGAACAAGTTCCCTTAGACAGCATTACCAATATGGTTGTTGAGAAATGGAAAAAAATCGTGGAAGACAACTACGACTCGCTTGGGTTTGATCCTAAAAAAATCGTTATAGCAGCGGGTGAAGCACTTGATGGCAGAGAAGCAGAAACGAGAAACAGGTCAACAAACTTTACAAGGTTAATAACACAAGCCATGGCAACTGCATGTCCGCAGGCAGATGCAGTTATTTTCAATTCCGGTTCGATCCGCTTAGATGATATACTCATACCTCCGGTTTCCCAGTACGATATTATACGCAGCTTACCTTTTGGCGGCGGCATAAAGGAAGCAGATATGAAAGGAAGTTTATTGATACAGGTATTGCAGGCGGGTAAAAAAAACGCTAATGCAGGGGGATTTCTGCAATATCAGCCTGTAGTTTTTGATAGTGCTTCTAATTCATTTATGGTAAATAATACTCCGGTTGATACAGCTAAAACTTACCGCGTTGCAGTTTCAGAATTTTTACTCGCAGGAAAGGAAACTCATCTTGATTTTTTAAATCCTAAAAATCCGGATATTACAAAGATATATCCTGCAGATACAAGTACCAATAATCCAAAATCTGATATAAGGCTGGCTATAATTAAGTACCTGGAAAGTAAGAAATAAGGGCAGCGTTTTTATTTGCAGAATTTACGCAACTTCGTTCTTTACCCTTTCCCTGTAATTAATGACTGCCCTAATTGCGCCATAAGTAATATTATCTTCCACCTTTTCTTTTATACCTTTAAAAGTTATTTCTGGTTCTGCATCAATTATACCTGTTATTTCCTCTAGCGAAGTATTATCAATCAGATCAAGTATATCCACTTCACCGGTAGACACAAAACCAGCTAAATGACTTTCAATTGTGCTTATTGCCATACTTCTTTCAGCAGCAATATCAGCAATTGATGTACCTTGTTTAAACATGTCCAGGCTTAGTCTGCTGCTTTCACCTTTTTCCGGATTTCCTTGCTTTGCTGCTGTATTTTCTTTAGTTAATTCAACCTGTGGCTTTTGACTTTGCTCTGCAAACTGCAGCAGTTTATTTATGTCAACTGCATTTTGCAAAGCTTCTGCTAATTGCAAAGCTTGTTTTATCTGTTGCTTTTTTCTTTCATACAAAAGCATCAGTTCCTGCAAATCTTTTACATACCTTTTTACCTTTTTCTTTCCCTTTACTTTTTCAATGCGATTTTTTATTGAGTCAAGTATCTTCGTTTGTAATTCTGTCACAAAAAAATTAGTAGCGGCAGTGGTCCGTTCATGTAATTTTTTATAACCATCTTCTTCACAGGTTAGAAAAAGGTATTCAAGTTGTTTAGTGAATTTTTGAGAAACGTTCAGCTGATTATTGGCGTTATTATTTAACTCAGTCGCCCATTTGATAAATTTCTGTTTATCGGGTATTTGCCTGTCTCCATACTCTTCCAGGTGAATTTTAACCGCATCAGCAGTTTTTTGTAAATCGAAACTTTTAAGCAATAACTGTCTTACAAAAGCCTTTTGCTCCAACTCGAGCGTCTTCTGCAGTGAATCTTCCGGCAGTTCATTCTTCACAAACTCAATCACCCTGTTATCTGTTCTGATGCATTCCTGTGAAATTCTTGAATGCAATACCAAGCCCTTCAAACTTGTAAGACGACTTAGTGATACATATACCTGCCCGGGAGCGAATGAAGAGCCGGCATCAATTATTGCTTTATCAAATGTAAGACCCTGGCTTTTGTGTATAGTAATAGCCCATGCAAGACGGATAGGATATTGCTTAAATTTACCTAATTCTTCTTCCGTTATAGTATCCTTTTCACTGCTGTAATCATAACGGATGTTTTCCCAGGTTTCATGTTCCAGTTCCAGCTCGTCTGCCTCATTAGGAAACGAGACGAAAATTTTCTCCCGCTCTATATTCGTTATAGTACCTATTTTGCCATTATAAAATCTCCGGTTTTCCCCTTTATCGTTTCTTATAAACATTATTTGTGCACCTTTCTTTAGCTGCAAAACTTTTTCCGCAGGAAAAGATTTTTCATAAAACTCTCCAGAAACTTCGGCTTCATAGGTATATATTTTTCCGGGCAGCTTTTCAAGTTCACCACGGTTTATTGTATCAGCTTTACTATTATGACTGGTAAGCGTTATATACTTTTCATCTTTATGAGGTAAAAAAGCAGGGTTATAATATTTAAGCAGAAGTTTTAAATCATCATTAGTACAACGGTTATTTCTTATGTTGTTTAATATATTAATAAATAAATCATCTTTCTGCCTGTATATTTTCTTTAGCTCTATAAACAATGGCTGAGCATGAAGTAAAGCAAGTGAATCGAAAAAGAAAGGGCTTTTATAATATTCCTGCAATATTTCCCACTCCTGCTGTTGCACTACGGGAGGCAACTGAAAAAGGTCACCGATATAAATCATTTGTACGCCGCCAAAAGGCAGCAAGAGCTGTTGACGCACATGACGCAAAACAGTATCAACAGCATCGAGCAGGTCAGCACGAACCATAGATATTTCATCTATCACCAGCATGTCCAATTCGCGTATCACCTGTTTCTTACTTCCAGGCAGCCGCAGGTTTCTTAAGAGACTTGACCTGTTATTAATCTCTCCGTTGTACCTGCCCCATAATCCGCTTTCTGTCGGTATAAAAGGTCCCAAAGGCAGTTGAAAAAATGAATGGATAGTTACACCGCCTGCATTTATTGCCGCAACCCCTGTCGGTGCGACAATTGCCATTTTTTTAAAAGATTGTTCTTTAATATATTTTAGAAAAGTTGTCTTACCCGTACCTGCCTTACCTGTAAGAAATAAATGTTTGTTGGTCTGGTTTACAAAGGCAACCGCTTTTTGAAAAATAGTATTAGACAGGTCAGGCTTCATTGCTCGTTAAAAGGGTTAAAAATAATAGATTTTATAACAGCAAAGAAGAATAAGTCAGATACAATACGAAGAAGTAAGAATTAATGGTTCTATGTCAATTTGCATGGCTAAAATGGAGGAAAGTTTTTCTCTCGCTATTTCTCTGCGGGATACTAAATAATCTGGGAGAAAAACGTAAGAAGCTCTTTTTAAAATAAAATTAAATTAAATTAAATATATTATTTTACTTCGCAGTAGGCATAGAACTGGCATCTGAACTTGTCGAAGGACTATTTTGTAAAGACATATTATCTACCCCGGGAGATGGAGTAAGATCAAAGCCTGAATTTAAAATGGCAGATATATGGGTATACCAGTCGTCAGGATAACTGACAAATACGCAACTTCCGTTTTTGATAGCATCAATTATGCGAAAATGTATTCCATAAGGAACAGCAGGACAACCGTAGCTTCTGCTTATTGCTCCTCTTGCACCGGATGCAGACGCCGCCACAAACTTTGAACCATGCAATACTATTGACCTGATCTTCACCCTGTCATTTATACCTGGTTCCATTCCATTTAATTGCAAACTATAACCCGACCTGCCTTTATAAGGTTGGCCGGTAACGAGAAAGCCAAGACTGCTTTTATTGGAATTATATAAGTTTGAAAAGCTGGTAGCAAATTCCTCTCCGCTGTTTCTTCCATGAGAAACATAAGTATTAAACAATAAGCGGCTGTTAACAACATCAATTACATACAACCTTTTATTTCTGCTGCTTTGACTGTAGTCGCAAATAGTAAGTAAGTTCGTCTTTTTTAACACACCCTTATTCTGCAGGAATTGAAAACCTCTATAAGCGTTAAAAAATACACCTTTTTCGAGGCCATATTCTCCGAGACTGATTAAATCGTAAATAGAATCAGAAATTCTTTTAATAACGGGGGCGCTTGATGAATTAGAAAGTAATGCAGGAAAGTTTTTATCTCCTCCTGAGGAACCTTTTTTACCATCACCGGCAAAAGATTGAACAGAAACAAAAAGTAGCGTGACTAAAAAAATCTTTCCGGCAAACTTTAAGAATCCTGTCATAAATTTCAATCTTGTAAGTGTAATATTTGCGTTTAGAGACGCGAAATTAGAAGATTTATTCTACTAAGCTAAGTTAAAAATTTTTAAGCTTTGCAAAATAATATTCATTTTCGGTTGGATAACTAATATGTTTTTTCTTTTTAGTATTTATTTTATATAAAATTTTCTTTTAAAATAATTACTGTCTGCATTCTTTTTTTATTTCTCTGGTAGATAGTATGTCAAAGAAACCAGGCCGGTAGAATGTGTTTTGGTGTCAGCAAGCTTTAACCGGACCCGTTCTTTTATATTATTAAATAAAGGTTTTCCACCGCCAAGTATTACCGGATGAACAGCCAGCGAAATTTCGTCAATAAGTCCTGAATTTAATAGGGATGATGTAAGTGCTGCACCACCAAAAAGCCAGATGTCCTTTCCTTCTTCTTTTTTAATTCTCTCAACTTCAGGTCTCATGTCACCTTTTATTAAGATTGCGCCGTCTTTAACCTTATTAAGGGTAGTTGAAAAAATATATTCTTTTAATTTTGGAAAACCACTGCCGCCAACGTGGCCCATGTTTAGCATCATTTCATAAGTTTTTCTTCCAATAAACATTGCATCAATGCGCTTAAAGAAATCGGACAATCCATAGTCCTGGTCAGTAAAACACCAGTCATATTCACCTTTTGGTCCTTCTATAAAACCGTCTAAGCTAACTGCAAGAGCTAATATTACTTTTCGCATAGCAAGGTCTTTTAAAATAAATTCCCTAACTAAAACCAACCTCTTTTTTTAAATATCCTCAGCATGATTAGCGGTATAATCAGCATGAGTGCAACCGTTATATAAAACCCCCATTTTTGATGTGAGTAAGGAATAACATCGAAATTCATTCCGAAAATGCCCCCTATTACCGCTCCGGGGGCCAGTAAACAGGTAACTATTGCCATTACCTTCATTACCTCATTCATTTTCAGGTTTACCTGGTTTATATACAGATCCTGCAGGTTAGTAAGAATATCGCGGTAATTCTCGGCGACATCATTTGCCTGTATGATATGGTCATAAATGTCTTTGAAATATTTATTTATTTTCTCATCGAGCAGTTCATTTTCACTCTTAATAAAACCATTGATAAGCTCTCTTACAGGCGAGACATTTCTTTTCAGTACTATCATTTCTTTTCGAAGCCCATTAAGCTTAGCCAATGATTTTTTATTGCTGTCACGAATAATTTCTTCTTCGAGCAATTCTATTTTGTCGCCTAAATTTTCAATTACTTCGAAATAATGATCTACAATGCTATCGAGTATGCTATAACATAAATAGTCTGCTCCTCTTTGCCTTAGTTTGCTGTTCTCCAGGCAAAGTTTGTCGCGAATGCTGTTAAATACATCTCTCTTTGCATCTTCCTGAAAGGTAATAACAAAATTTTTTCCTAAAATAATGCTTATCTGCTCTTGTTCTACTGTACAGTTTTTCTCATTAAAGTACAGCATATTCAGCAGGCAAAACAATACGCCCTCTATGTCATCCATTTTAGGTCGCTGACCTATACTTAAAATATCTTCCACAAGCAAAGGGTCAATACCAAAATGATGACTTATAACTTCAATATCGGGCTTGAAAATGCCATCTACATTTATCCAGCTTACTTTTCCGTCATCACGAAAACGAAAAGTTTCCCTTATATTTTGTAATTCAACCTTCTCAAGAGATGTGGCATTGTAACAATATACGTACAACTTACTATCTTTTGCATCTTCTCTTACTGGTGGAAGTGCAGGATTGAAGTTAAAAATTTCTTTCGTTCTGCCTGTTTCAAAAACAGGCTCTATTAATTGCTGCAGATATTTATCGGGACGCATATAATAAAGATAAGGCAGCTTTAGAAAATTATCAATTTCGTGTTTTTGAAAATGTAAACAGATGAATTACATTTACAAAAACCAGGTATGAAATTATCAGAACCGTCAATGTAAGGTTACTTGGCATTTATGGTCCGTCTGCAAATAATATGGAAATGCAAAATGGATAAGAATGGATAACAGAAGAAAATTTTATTTGAAGTACTTGTTTACTTTAAAAATTACCAAAATTCTTTTAATGGATTTGACTGCTCACCATTTCAATACTGTTGGTCATCGTTGTTTTAAAAATTTCTTTGAAGATTATTAGAAAATGATACAATTACATTAACCAAAATAAAATTAGTCATAATACTAAAAAAATTAGTGTTAATAACTTAATTATTATACCTTCACCTATTCAATAATTTTGACAAAAATAAACCTGCATGAGCAACATAGAGAAGTTGAAAGCCCTGAAGCTGACAATGGATAAGATTGATAAAGATTATGGGAAGGGAAGTGTAATGATGATGAACGAAAGAGGGAATGATGAACAGGAAGTAATATCAACAGGATCAATAGGTTTGGATGTGGCGCTCGGAATTGGAGGGTTACCGAAAGGAAGAGTAATAGAGATATACGGACCTGAAAGCAGTGGTAAAACAACGTTAGCTATACACGTAATAGCTGAAGCTCAAAAGAAAGGCGGTATGTGTGCCATAATTGATGCGGAACATGCTTTTGACAGCTCGTATGCGTTGAAATTAGGAGTAGATGTGGACAACCTGCTTATTTCGCAGCCTGACTATGGCGAGCAGGCTTTGGAAATAGCTGACAGACTGATCTTATCGGGCGCATTAGATGTTGTTGTTATTGATTCTGTCGCAGCATTAGTGCCCAAAGGAGAGCTCGAAGGAGAAATGGGTGACAGCAAGATGGGTCTCCAGGCCAGGCTTATGAGCCAGGCTTTAAGAAAACTCACGGCAACTATCAGTAAAACAAATACGATTTGTATTTTTATTAATCAGTTGCGCGAAAAAATAGGCGTAATGTTTGGTAATCCTGAAACAACGACGGGTGGTAATGCGCTTAAGTTCTATGCATCTGTGCGTTTAGACATTCGCAGAATGACACAGATCAAAGATGGCGATGAAGCTGTCGGTAATCATGTAAAAGTGAAGGTGGTAAAAAACAAAGTCGCCCCGCCTTTTCGCGCTGCGGAATTTGATATAATTTTTGGTGAAGGTATCAGCAAGATGGGAGAAATAATAGATATGGGTGTAGAGCTGGGAATTATTCAAAAAAGCGGAAGCTGGTTTAGTTATGAAGGAAACAAACTCGGGCAAGGCCGTGATACGGTAAAGCAATTAATAACCGACAATCCTGAACTGGCTGCCGAACTGGAAGCTAAGATCAGAGGTAAAATAGCTGAAGCGAGTGTTGTTTAAAACCTGAGTCCTCTTCGAAAAATTTAAATAAAAAAGCTGTCTTTCAAGATAGCTTTTTTATTTGTTTAAGCAACGACAATTGAATATAAAGTAGTAATAAGAAATCAGTTTTTATAAAAATCAAACTATTCGTATGGTATACATGTTTAAGACGTTTATAAAAACTATGTAATGGAAAACGCTTTAATCATATTTGTGCGCAATCTTGAAAAGGGAAAAGTAAAAAAACGCCTTGCCAAAAGTATAGGAGATGATAAAAGCCTTGAAGTGTATAAGTATTTGCTGCAGTACACCAAAGATGTAATTGTTTCCTGTAAATACAATCTCTTTGTTTTCTATTCACATTACATACATATCGCTGACGTTTTTGATGATCATGTATTTTCAAAGCATATACAGGAAGGTAATGATTTAGGTGAAAGAATGATGAATGCTTTAAAAAAGGTTTTTGATTTAGGCTGCAAAAATGTATGTATAATCGGAAGTGATTGTTACGAATTACAAACAGAAATACTGCAGGAAGCTTTTGAAAAACTTCATAAAAATGAAATTGTAATTGGTCCTTCCGCAGATGGAGGTTATTACCTTCTTGGTATGAACAAGCTCTATCCTGATCTTTTTGTTAATAAAGATTGGGGAACCTCCACAGTTTTCGACGATACTATTGAAACCATAAATAAACTTGGTTTAACTTTTAGCCAACTCACAGAACTAAACGATATTGATACTTCAGATGACCTTTTAGAAACAGATATATTGACAAAAATCGAAGAAGAAAACACCGAAAAGTTCTGAGTATTTTTATTAACTGATGAAAGACTAAAACTTTTCTTTCTTGCGTCTTTGCCTCTTTGCGTGAAATAATAATCGGCAAAGGGAATATTTAATTAAATATCTTTCAATACGGATATTTGTTGAAGTTACAATATCAATAATTCATGCTCGCATTTGTAAATAACCGGTTTATAGAAGAAGAAAAAGCCTCACTTGGCATTACTGATCTTTCTATTCAAAGAGGCTATGGCATATTTGATTTTTTTCGCACAAGCAACCATATCCCGCTTTTTATTGATGATCATCTTGACAGATTTTTTAAGTCTGCCTATATACTCCGTTTACAACCGCTTCATTCAAGGGAAGAGTTAAGAAACATTATCAGCGAAATGATCAGGCAAAATAATATTCCCGAATCTGGCTTTAAGATGATTTTAACCGGCGGCTATTCATTCGATGGTTACGTGCTTTCATTTCCTAACTTCATCATTACTCAACAACCTGTACAATTACCCGGTTTTGAAAAGTTTGACAAAGGATTGAAAATAATTCTTCATGAATATCTCCGTGATCTGCCCAATGCAAAATCAATAAACTATTTGATGGGTGTTTATTTGCAGGAAAAGGTGCAGCAACACAGGGCAGATGATGTACTATATTATAAAGGCGGATACATATTGGAGTTTCCAAGATCAAATGTTTTTGCAGTCACAAAAAATGGTACAGTTATAACACCTGCAGAAAATGTTTTACATGGCATTACCCGGATGAAAGTACTGGAACTTGCACGAAAAAAACATAATGTTGAGGAAAGGGCAATAACTGCAGATGAACTTATTAATGCTAATGAAGTTTTCTTGACCAGTACAACCAAACGAATTCTTCCTGTTCTCACAATTTATGACAAAACTGTCGGTGACGGAAAACCAGGAGAGGTAACAACTGCTCTATACCATGCATTTCTTGAAATGGAGAAAAATTTATTGCTGAACCGGTTACATGGGCTGGAAATTAATGAAGCAGAAGAAACCAAAAAACCTTAAGCATCAGTATGCATAGCTATGAAGCATTCCTTCTTTTACCATCATTAAATTGTCATCGTCACTATAAAAGCAGTTTAAAATAGAATCCATTGTTTCTATAGCGGATGCAACAGCAGCAACTTTATATCTAAATTCAGGTTCAATAAGAAAAGCGAGTGGTTGATTGACTTTATCGTAATGAGTGAAAGCAGCCTTCAGCTTACTGTCCCATTCTTTGTAAAAATGTAATAAATCATCCGGCATCACACTCCTTCGGTTAGTATTTGGTTCAGGCAGGCAGGCAAAAGGTTCTGAACAATTCAGGTAACCATAATCATCAGTTAACTCCTCTCCCGGATAAATGTCCCGCACCGCAAGCTCGAAGTTGTAGGCAGTTGAGATACAATTTGAATTGAAGCTGTGATTTACAAATCTTGAAATATCCCAGCACAAAACATGATTGCCTTTACTATCGCGATAGCAGTATTTATGTAAAATATCTTTGTACACGTTGTCCATGGCCTTAACCTGTACCGGAGTAAAAAAGCGGTCAAGCTGATCGTATGCCCAAGTAATGGTTCCTTTAGGAATAAATTGTGTAGCTACAACACCATAGCCTACTTCATGGTTGATGAACCGTAGTTCAGTATGCGGATGGATCATACAAGCAAAACATAACAGTTTTATTACAAATAATTATTCTAAACTACAAAGATTTCAAATAAAGGTATTTAATGAATGAATATATTTCTAAAAAGTTTTTTTGTTTCTAACAGAATATGCACAATTAAGAAAAATGAAATCATTTTTCCATAACGTACTACTGCTTTCGTAGTTTCACAAGCCCTAAAGTTTTATTTTTTATCTCATAGTTTCTGATATGCAGCACCTTGAGTTTATTGACCTTGATCATTTTCAATATGAGTACCATCGCAAGTGGGCCAAAAACAGGCTTGCAGAGTATATAGACTTTTGCTGGGAAACAGATTTTGACCATTTATTACGCAGACACCCAAGCGGTTTTTATGATGTATTGTTTCCAAATATCGGTTATACATACATTATTAATTTAGGCACTCCTTTTATTATGCAACTTCAAAAAACTTCGTTCGAAGTCAAAAATGATAGATTTATTCAAGGCATCAATAGGTCACCTGTCATCACGCTGCAGGCAACAGGCTTTTTGGTATAACGTTTAAAGTCTGTCCTATAGTTTTTGAAAAAGATATTGACTTTTTAGAGTACAGGGAGTACATTTTCCCTTTGGATTATTTAATTGACAGAAGCATTGTAAATAAAGTAAAAAGCGCTTCGTCATTCAATAACCGTGTTGCTATCGTTTTTGAGCATTATGAAAACCTGATTAAAAAATATGAAGGGCTGCTGAAGTATGTAAGAAATAGTTACAGATCGTAAGCACAAAAATGTTTTAATATATCAATACAAGAGTTGTCAGCAGCTTTCAACATTAGCAACAGAACTTTGCAAAGGTATTTCAGAGCTGCTACCAGCTTTAGCAGTAAGCAGGCTTTGTAAACAATGTGTATAAGACAAGCTGTCGCCAGACTTACTTCTTCACCTTCTGCTTTTAATTTCGCAGATTTTGGTTATTACGATTACAGTCATTTTCTAAAACACCTTCAGCAGTTTTCAGGTAAGAAATATTTTAAAGTGTTTCAACAATTTATCAGCAATCATAGCTGATTTCTCATTTCAGAAAGACTCTTAATAACAACTCTATATTGTCGCATCAAACTTTTCATTTTTACTTCACACATTATTAGTCATATTTGTTGTTGCAGATATGGCAGCTCTATGGCTAAACAAAAACTAAAAAAGAAAAATACAAAAAGAAAATGGTTGATAATTGTTCCTTTTGTTTTGGTAGCATTAGCGTCAGCGGGATATTTATGGTACAAGTATGTAAGCATAAGGCGTGCAGAATTTGTGCGCTATCCTGCTTTTGGTATTGACATACCTGATAGTTATGAAATTCATGGGATAGATGTCAGCAAATACCAAAACTTCATTGACTGGCCATCTGTAAAAGAAATGAAAGTAAATAATGTACACATAGGTTTTGCGTTCATAAAAGCTACCGAAGGTTTGGGTAATATTGACAGGCAGTTTAAACGAAACTGGAAGAAAGCTGCAGAAGCAGGTGTCACGAGAGGCGCATATCATTTTTTTCTTTGCACTAAAAGCGGAAAAAACCAGGCAAAAAATTTCATAAGTAATGTAAAACTTGAGCCGGGTGATCTGCCGCCGGTATTGGATATTGAGCAGTTGTATGGTGTAAAACCGGAGAAAATGTGCAAAGAAGTGCAGGACTGGTTAGTGATGGTTGAAAATTTTTATAAGGTAAAGCCAATTATATATACTTATGTCAATTTTTACTCAAGATATATGAAAAATCAGTTTGATGATTATCCGCTATGGGCAGCACATTATCTTGAAAAAGACAAGCCTCGCATAAACCGCAAATGGATATTTTGGCAGCACAATGAAAGAGGCCGGGTCAATGGTATAACAAAACCTGTTGACTTCAACGTTTTTAATGGTGACAGCAAAGATTTTGCAAACCTGCTTGTAAAATAATGCAGCTTTAATTGTGTAACTTTATCTTACCTTTTATAGGCGCTTTCGTGAAAAACAATTACAAATGGAACCTGAAGCAGCAGCGTTTTTAAGACGAGTGGCTAATAGCTTGGTTATAGGATTTATTTGGCTTGCCGTTAATGCCACTGCTGCCATTAAAGGTGACAATGCATTTATAGGTGATCACTTAACTATTGGGAATGTTTTGTTTTACATATGGTTTATAATAAGCATTGTTATACTGGTAATACTGTATAAAAAAATATGGGCAGAAAGATAGACGGTTTTAAGAAGGAGTCCCGCAGACTTCGCAAATTGACGCAGAAAACTTATTCTTAAACTCCGCGTTTAATCTGTGAAATTAGCGGGAAAGAAAAAGTGAGTTCAAGAAGGAGTCCCGCAGATTACGCAAATTGACGCAGAAAGAAAAAAATAGTTTGCGCGTTAGATTATAGAGGTGAAATACAAAATTAGTAGCAAAATATATTCTTCAAAATCTGCGTATAATCTGCGCAGTCTCCGAAATCAGCGGGAAACAAAAAATAAGTTTTAGTTGCTATGATCATAAATAATAACCCAACTTTTTTTTATCTTCTTAAAAAGTAAAGTAAAATAGCCTTCGAGGTTACCAATAGAGCGTATAAGCTTCCATTGTCCTGTTACATGATAATACTCTTTAGAAAGCTTTTTCACCTGCAATAAATCGAAATATAATTTACCTCTTGCAGTTGTATCAGGATAGCTTTTTTTATAATTTTCAAGTGTTGCTGTATACCCATACTTCACGCCATTCTTCCCTACAAACATCAGGCTGTCATTTTGCCAATATCCTTTCATGAAATTTTCGATACTGTCGTTGTTCCATGCTATTATCTGGTCTTCTAGTATTTTTCTTACAGCAGTTTCATCTGCATTCTGTGCCTGAACTTTTTTGGGTAATACCGAAATCAGAACAAGCACAAAGAAGCAGAGCACTTTTTTCATAATAGTCAGAGAGAAAGCAGATGCAATTCTTTTCATAAATTAGCTTTAATGTTCTATAATATTTACTCTTTTATGATAACAGAAAACCTGTTACCATTTACAATCGCTTTTATCCATACAAAAATCAGTCACAAAATTTACTATTGCATTAATTTTAAAAAATGGAATACTTAATTCAGCTGCAGAAAGATAAAAAACTCGCAAAAATTATTAATGAACTTTTACCGGTATTACAAATGCGTCAAAACATTCCATTGCGACTAATGGCAAGCATAATGAGTCAGCAGTTAAGTACCAAGGTTGCTAAAGTTATTTATAAACGATTTCTTGAAATATACCAAGGAGCAGAGCCCGAACCAAAGCAAGTACTTGATACACCCTTTGAAACGTTGCGTGGTATTGGTCTTTCAAATGCTAAAGTAAATTATGTAAAAAACGTCTCAGCTTTTTGTCTCGAAAACGGCATAACAGATACAAAACTATTGTTACTGACAAATGATGAGATAATTGACTTGCTTACACAAATAAAAGGAGTAGGTAAATGGACCGTAGAAATGCTGCTTATGTTTACTTTAGGCCGTGAAGATGTTTTTGCTGTTGATGACCTGGGCATACAACAGGCAATGATTAAAATTTATAAATTGTCAACAGATGATAAAAAAGTTTTAAAAGAGAAAATGCTGAAAATATCTGCTAAGTGGAAACCTTACCGCACCTATGCCTGCCTGCATTTATGGAATTGGAAAGATATGGCGGTTGAATTATAAGCTGTTTTTTTGAACCATAAAGCCATCCCGATAAGCATCGGGAACAGAGAGAAACACAGAGATTAATTATTTTCTGTGAAACTCCATTTCGTACATCGTCTCTGTGGTTCAAAATCCTCATCACGCGTTTGCCTTAATTTTAAAATAAAATCATATAAGTGAATATTAAGAGTAAGTTACCACAGGTTACAACGACTGTTTTTACTGTAATGAGTCAATTGGCTTTGGAGTATGATGCAATAAATCTCGGGCAGGGCTTTCCTGATTTTAAGATGAGTGAAGAATTGATTGAGTTGGTAAATAAAGCAATGAAAAATGGTCTAAACCAATATGCTCACATGAGTGGCTTACCTCTGTTGCGCGAAAGGTTGGCCGAAAAAATGCTGAATTTGTACAATGCTCATATAAATCCTGAAACTGATATTACCATCACTCCCGGCGGCACTTATGCCATCTTTACTGCCTTAACTGCAGTACTCGAACCAGGTGATGAAGTGATTGTGTTTGAACCTGCTTATGACAGTTATATTCCCAACATCCAAATAAATGGGGCTGTACCGGTTTTAATCCATCTTACATTTCCTGATTATTCTATACCGTGGGAAGAAGTAAGAAGTAAAATATCTGCACGCACAAAAATGATAATAATTAACTCACCACACAATCCTACAGGAAGCGTGTTAAGCAGAAATGATATTGAGCAATTAAGACAAATAGTTACCGGTACAAATATTTTCATTACAAGTGACGAAGTATACGAGCATTTGATTTTTGACGGAATACAACACGAGAGCATTCTGCGGTATCCGGATTTAATGCAAAGAAGTTTTGTTTGTTTTTCTTTCGGCAAAGCATACCATTGTACCGGCTGGAAGCTGGGGTATTGTGTTTCTTCTTCACATTTGATGCAGGAATTTAGAAAAGTTCACCAGTACAATTGTTTTTCCTGCCATACTCCCTCTCAGTTCGCTCTGGCAGAATATTTAAAAATTGCTGATGCTTACCTGCAGTTAGGACCTTTTGTACAAAAGAAAAGGGATTATTTTCAGCAGCTCATGTTGGCCACACGTTTTAAGCCTTTACTAAGTAAGGGCAGTTACTTCCAATGCTACAGCTACAATGGGTTAAGTGAAGAAAGTGACCAAGAGCTTGCTATAAGGCTTACAAAGGAATTTGGTGTTACCGCCATTCCTGTTTCTGCTTTTTATATAGATGGAAAAGACGACAAGGTTATTCGTTTTTGTTTTTGTAAGAAAGAAGAAACACTTGAGAAAGCGGTGGAAAGGCTGGTAAAATTTAAAGCGTGAAAACCTGAAAATTCAGTGGCAGATATTATTAATGCCTGGGATCGAACTTAAAACTAATAGTTTTAAAGTGAGTAGATGTTCTTATCTATCTCCTTCTATCCCTTTATTTTGCCGCTCATCATATTTTAAAAAAGTTTTTTTTCTCTTCATTCTTTTAAGACCTATACTGGTATTGACTTTCGTGCTATAGCTACTAATGTTTCCTACCAGCTACTAAAAAAAATATGGTACTTTATATTGCATAGTACTAAAAATGTTGCATCTTTGTGTTGTCAAAGGGAAATAGCAGTAAGATTTAAGTAGTGAGAAAAGCAGAAGAAGTATAAATGTTATCAACGTGTGAGTGGTCCAATAAAGAGATGAGAGCACAAGTGAGTGACACAACAATGTTTGATCGAAGAGATAAAGTTGATTAAAAAAAAATAGACGCTTGCATTCATAACGATAAATGAAAAGTAAGCCAAATAAAAACTCCGGATATGAATATAGATAACACACAAAGCCAGATGCGGAAGGGAGTATTGGAGTTTTGCATTCTGTCCATCATACGCCAGGGAGAAGTTTATCCCAGTGATATTGTGGAGAAAATGAAAGCAGCTAACCTCAATATCCTGGAAGGAACTCTTTACCCGCTTTTAACCAGGCTTAAAAATGCAAACCTGCTTACTTACCGCTGGGTTGAAAGCAACAGTGGACCTCCCCGCAAATACTTTAGTATGACTGATAACGGTCTTGCTTTTTACCGCGAACTTGAAGATACCTGGAATGAATTAGCAAACGCGGTGAATGCATTGACTGCAAGAACAGAAACAATAAAAACTTCTGAAAACCAACTTTAACCAACCAAGGCTGACTATAACGTGATTGGCGTTATAAAGCACAAAAATAAAATTATGAAAAAGGTAATTAATATAAATTTCCAGGGCAGGGTGATACCGATAGAAGAAACTGCCTATGATATGCTTAAAACATATGTTGACAGTCTTCGTATGTTTTTTGCAGCCGAAGAGGGGAGAGATGAGATTATAAATGATATAGAAGGACGTATAGCCGAGTTGTTTGGAGAAACGCTTAAGAAAGGCAGCACCTGCATAACTGATGCAGATGTTAATACTATCATAGACAGTATGGGGCGCCCTGAAGATTTTGAAGCTGAGGAAGACCATGTTAAATCCCGCCTTAAAGACGAAAGCTATAAATCGCAGCAGGAAAGAACCTATACACATACAGGTTCTAAAAGATTGTATAGAGACGAAAACCACAAATGGTTAGGAGGTGTGTGCAGTGGTATTGCCAATTACTTTGTTATAGACCCTGTTATTGTCAGAATTTTATTTATAGTGTTTTTGGGGGTGACTTTTTTTGCTTACCTTATACTTTGGATAGCCGTTCCTGGCAACTCATCAGTTATAATTGGCTCACAGAGGAAACGCTTGTTTCGCGATCCTGATTCTAAAATGATTGGTGGTGTTTGCAGTGGCCTTGCTCAGTATTTTGCCGTACAGGTTTGGGTTCCGCGTATATTATTCCTGATCCCTTTTCTCTCATTTGTTTTTCGTTGGGGCCATTGGGGATGGTGGGATTTTCCTCACTTTCTTAGCTTTTCATTTAGTCCCGGCTCTATAGTGGCATATATTATTCTTTGGTTAGTAATTCCTGAAGCAAAAAGCGCTGCGGATAAGCTGGAAATGAAGGGTGAGAAAGTGGATCTGAATAACATTAAATCAACGATACAAAGCGACCTTGAAGGATTTAAAGACCGTGCACAAGCTTTTGGAAGTGAATTAAAAGAAAGAGCACAGGCAGTTGGAGAAAATATAAGCAGTGCAGGAAGGAGAGCTGGTGCAGAAGCAGCCGCAGTAGGAAAAAGAACAGGTGGGGGCGTAGGCCATGTAATAGGTGTGCTTGTGAAGATATTCGCTTACTTCATTGTTGGATGCATTCTATTTGCTATAGTTGCAGCATTATTCAGTGTTGGCGTATTATTGACAGGATTATTACCGGCTTACTCATATGTATTAGACAATGGGTTTCAGAAAGTATTTGCATGGGGTACGCTTATATTTTTCATTTGGGTACCTGTAATTGCAATTGTTACCTGGATAATAAGACGAATTGCAAATAAGAGAAGAAGCAGCGGTATGATCCGTTTAACATTCCTGGCACTTTGGATAGTAGGTATCATTTGTTTTGCAAACCTGCTTGTTTTTGTTGGCGGTGAATTTCGTTACAGAAACTATCCTGCTGAAGAAGCTGTTGCGCTTCCAAATCCCGGGGTAGCAAAATTGGAGATAAGAACAGCTTCTATGAGAAGGTATTATAATAACGATTGGTTAGACTTCGAGCCTTTTAATTTTTATAATGATGATACAGTTTATGTAAAAAACATTCGGTTAAGAATCACTAAATCCCCAACTGATAGCTTCCGGGTATTTTTAGTAAAAATGGCTAATGGTGACAGTAAAGCCCAGGCAGGAAGATTGGCCTCAAGAATTAATTTCAATATTACACAAAACGATAGTGTTCTGGCCCTGGATAAAGGAATAGCTATTACCAGGCAAGACAAGTTTCGAAACCAGCAGGTGATTGTAACACTATCGGTTCCTGTGGGTAAAAGAATTTTTATAAATGAAAATGTAAGCTGGAGTAACAATGTAAGAGTAAATATGGGGCGAGACAATGATAACTGGGACTGGGAAAATAATATGGAAACAGAATCACTTAACTGGAGACACAATGTTGAATATGTAATGACCCCAAAAGGATTGGAAAGAGCAGACAATTTAAAAGATGAAGACAACAGTGAAAACGATGATGAAAACAGCGATAAAACGATAGAGGAATTCAGAAAGAGCAAAGAACAGATGGAAAGAGAGAAAGAGCAGAAGTTGAAAGAACTGCAGGAAATAGACAGAGAATTGCAAAACGCAACAGATAGTACAAGATACCATTATCAACTACCTACCCCTGGAGTACCTGCTGCACCTAAAGAAAAGAAAACAAAATCAACAGTCATTAATACCACGTTTACTGATATACCTGGCGGAATAAACGATGTGCTTATGATAAAGTTTGCATTATAAGTTAGGTTGAAGTTGGGAAAAAGGGCTCCGCCGCACGTATTGGGCAGAGCCCTCCCTCTTTAATAGTCATTGAGTCATTGGGGTCATTAAGTCATTAGGTCATCAAGTCATTTAGTACTCCTCTGTTAGCAGTCATGGTTAACGATCATTGCCAACAGGCTCTCTCATAGATCATTCGTACCCACCTGCCCATCCCTCAAGCCTACTCTGTCATCTGTTAACTTATACCACTCGTTTCTCCTATTTTTGCCCCTAAATTTCATGTATGAAGAATACTCCTTTTACAGAAAAGCATAAGGCGTCAGGAGCAAAAATGGCAGAATTTGCAGGATATTATATGCCGATCAGTTACACCGGTATTAATGATGAACATGCAACTGTAAGAAATAATGCTGGCGTATTTGACATAAGTCACATGGGTGAATTTATTTTAAAAGGAGAAAATGCATTAGAACTGATACAACGTGTAACTACAAACGATGCATCTAAACTTGCAGCTGGCAAAGCTCAATACAGTTGCATGACTAATGAAACCGGCGGAATTGTGGACGACATTATTGTTTACTGCATAGATGAGAATAAAACATACATGATTGTGGTAAATGCATCAAATACAGATAAAGACTGGAACTGGATAAGCAGGTTCAATACCAATAATGTTGAGATGCATAACATAAGCGACAAAACATGTTTGTTAGCTATTCAGGGTCCAAATGCTGCCAAGATACTTCAGCCACTAACAGAAATAGATATTCTAAACTTAAAATATTACACTTTTGTAAAAGGAACATTTGCAGATGTAGCTAATGTGCTTCTAAGTGCAACGGGCTATACAGGCAGCGGTGGAGTCGAAATATATTTTGAAGACAAAAATGATAACGCAGACAAAATATGGAATGCAATTTTTGAAGTTGGCAAACCACAAGGTTTAAAACCAATAGGCCTTGGTGCAAGAGATACGCTTCGTCTCGAAATGGGCTATTGCCTTTATGGAAATGATATTGATGATACAACATCACCGCTTGAAGGTGGATTAGGATGGATAACCAAATTCTCTAAAGATTTTACAGCAAAAGAAATACTGGAAAGGCAAAAGGCAGAAGGTGTAAAGCGCGGGCTTGTAGCTTTTGAAATGATCGATAAAGGAATTCCGCGTCATGGTTATGAAATAGTTGATACAAACGGAAACAAAATCGGTGAGGTTACCAGTGGTACACAATCTCCATCTTTAGGTAAAGCTATAGGTATGGGATATGTTGTAAAAGATTATTCGACAATAGGTTCAAAAATATTTATTAAGGTTCGTGAAAAAAACCTGGAAGCAAAAGTGGTACAGTTGCCTTTTGTATAAAATGCAGAATTAAATAATCAATACCTAACTGAAGTATCAGGCACTTCTGCTTTTTCTTCTGAAGCATTTGTAATAGTATTAAGTGGTGAAAAATATTTTTAGAATTTAGGTATTTTGTTCGCCAAGGATTTACCTCATAAAAAATGCGTTAAGAAAATTAGGTGTAATGGACATTAATCAGGCTGTTTTTAGGACGGTTGCGTTTAATGGACATTAATCAGGCTGTTTTTTTTAGTTATTTGATAAATCAAATTTATAGGTAAATACCTTTGCTTTTATCAAGTTAAACGTAAGTAGGCTCTGCTGGAGAGCAACCTGCCAGGGATTACTTGTGAACGACGAAAAAGTCCATTAAAAGAGCTTTCTAAATTGAAGGCTCTTTTTAATTTTTCAGAGTTCCTTATGCCTTCAAAAACTCATTTATAAACTTCTTTTTTCTTGCTATTGATAATCCGTTATGGTTTCTTAATTTGTTCTTTAAATCAGCAAAATGACCATCAATGGCATTGGTAGTATTAGGTATTTTTAAGTGGATATTATCGTACCAGGTAAATAGCCACGGCAGGTTGGTTTTAAGGCTTCTATAAGCACTTCTTAGTCGTTTATGAACATATCTGTTTTTGCCTTGAGGATCAAGCTTTCGTTCATTCAAAAAGTCGTTCCACTTATTGTGCCATGCATTTAACCCGCCTTCAAAACTTTCTTTATCTGTTTTCGATAAAAACAATACATGCTCCCACAACTCTTTACTGGCTTGCATTTTAGGCTTCTTTGTCAGGTATCTTCTAATGATAGCTACCTGGTGGAACTGGCACATTTGAATAGGTAAACCAGGGAATAGCTGGAGTAATCCCCGGCGACCATCACAAACAATGGCTTTGATGGTAAAGCCTTGTTTAAGCAGGTAGCTGATCCCATCGCCATAGTGCTGGTTGGTTTCAGTTTTGACATAAACCTTATGAAGATTTTTGCCGCTATAAGCATCTTTAAAAAGCATTACTCCAAAGCCTCTCCCAAAATAAGTAGTATCCATCAAAACCGCTACTTCATTTGCTTGCTCTTTAGTTGGAGTAAAAGTTATTTTATCTAATCGCCTTTGAATGGTTTTTATAGAACAGTTGTACTTACTTGCTAATTGCTTATACGTTTGTTTACCTTCCACATATTCTTGCCAAAGAACCTGATTGTTTAGTCGTTGCCCGCCAATAAATTGTTTGCCACAGCCATAACATTTGTACTGCTGAACTCCCCTGAAAAAACCGTTTTTCTTTGTTATTTTGCAGTTACAGTAAAAGCAGTTTTTTTAACCATGACCTTAAATTTCTCTAAAGCTAATACCAGACTGCATTTTAAAGGTTTTCAGCCTGATTAATGTCCATTAAGCCAAAAATGACAAAACTTAAAAATATTCATCCCGGAGAAATTCTTTTAGAAGAGTTCCTTATTCCTTTCAATATTTCTGCATATAAACTGGCAAAAGATATTAATATTCCTCAAACCACAGTTTCAGAGATTATTAAAGGAAATCGAAGAATTACGGCTGACACCGCTTTAAGACTCAGTAAATATTTTGGTAATTCTGCTAAATTCTGGATAGGTCTTCAAGACGATTTTGACCTTGAAGTAGAACAGTTTGTTAAAGGCCCTTCACTAAATTCAGTAAAAGCATTACAAGTTAAAGTTGCATAATTATTGCCTTAATCAAATCCAACTTTTAATATTGGTTTTTTTTATAACAACATTGTCCTGTTTTTGCATCAATCAAGCCTCTTCAAAACAAAACTCCCTATTTTTCTACCCTGCTCTTTTCCTTTTTCAATGGCTGTAATAAAATGAATTCCTCCATACATCCTGCTGATGCTGGCCTGGTCAGCGGCTTCATAAAAGGAATTGAATTTCCTGGTGGGTCTCCCATAAGGCACTTCTGTAGAATCTACAAATACATATTTATCTCCTACCATTTTTGTAAGCACGGTGGCCGCACTGGAAGATGCCACGCTATGAGCGCTTGGATATTCGGGAAAAGCAGGAGTTTGAATTAATGGTATCCAATCTTTATCAATATACCGGTTAATAAAAGTTTCAGGGCGAATATAATTATATACAAATTTTGCTTCCCATGCTGAGATAAAAGCATCAGCAATAGCAATGGCCGTTTTAGAAATTAAAGATGCCGTTTTCATAGCATCAAATTTTTCTTTTTCTGCAACCGAACAGGCTATATGTATCCAATGACCTGGCGGTGAATTTTTTTGCTGAAAATAAGTGATATGCCCATTCGTAATAGAAGTGTTAGGGTTATCATCCCAATACCATGCAGTGGCAGAGTCACCTTCATGTGGGTTTTTCCCGATGTCATATACCTGGTGAGCTTCTTTATAAAATGCAGAGCCTTTTGCCGTATCGTATTTAGTTGGAGGCGGAGGTTTGAATTGCGATGCCGAATCCAGTACAAAAGGCCGTAAAGTTTTCCAGTTTGTTTCTACAGCGTCTATATAATTGGGGGGTGTAGGCTGGTAGCGACCTTCCTCTTTTGTAACAATATAAGCAGGGAGTGAACTTCTTTCTAAGTACTTGTCTTTACCTGCCCATTGTATGATGTGATTACCAACTTCACGTCCGAAAGTTATGGAGTTATCCAATAATTCTCGGTTGATGTTAAGGCTATCTAATTGCTTCAAAAATTCTTTCTCCATATCAGCTATTGCATCACTATTGAATAACATTTTTTGCGCAACGGTTGTAAAAGCGATAACACTTGAAACAGGATAACAGTATTGCTTCCCCTGCTTTGGTTGTGGCATGGGTTGTAAACCGTGCAATTTGCCTGCATAAGAAGGAAAACTATTATATTGAGGTTTCAATGCTTCATAGGCAGCTATGTTGGTATATGCATATATCCTGCTGCATACAGCGGGTGTAAAAATATCGGAGATAATAACCTGGGTAAGTTTGCTGTTCCATTCAGGCAACTGGTTCCGGCAAAACCGGTTCAACGTCTCAGTATCTGTTTTTTGCCTGCAAGCTGACAAGAAACATACAAACAAACTTAACAAAAGTATCAATAATTTATTCATGAATGGTTATGCTCTTTATATCATATTTTTATATCCTTAAGCAGGGGTCTCTGCTCCCCTTTAGGGGTTGGTGGCTTGTTCTCTTTTGTTTCCCTGATCATCAAATATAGTGACACTGATAACATCATTATTAACCTTCAATGTTCTTGATGTTTGGGAAAGATAATTACTGCCATAATAAAATTCCTGCCTGTAAGATTGCCCGTTCTTTTTCTGAATAATAGCATAAACGTCAGTATTTTTTACCCGAATACTTGCGCTTTGCTTTTGTTTAAATTGATAAGCCTGCATTTTATTATCATTATTACCTGCTAAAATCATATTAGTTTTATTTAAAGACTCAAGCTGAACCAAACTTTTGACATCGTTGTCTGCCTTAAAGCCCGTAACAGAACTTTTAACAGGTTTAAAATTTCCTTTTCCATCACCCGATAACAACAATCCTTCAAAAGCATCGTATCGCCCGGTTGAAGGTTCAGTACTGTAGGAATTGCCAGCCATTAAAATATCAGGATTTCCATCATTGTTGTAATCACCGGAAAGCATACCGAAAACAGGTGCGAATTGTGCTTCTGCAGGTAATGCTTTTCTTATAAACTTTTCATTTCCCCTGTTCTCAAAATAACTGCTTTCGAAGCACTCACTTTTTACAACATAAGCATCTCTTATTTCTTCCGGCAAAAAAGATTCTTTAAAAGTTACTTTAGCATAATCAAAATATGAAGAAAAGCGGCCACGCATAGAATTAATTTGTTTTAACATTTCATCACGGGTTGGATAAATATAATTTTTACCATCAACATAATAGCACATTACAGGATCAATCAATCCATTCTTATCATAATCTTTTGCATAAATACACAGAGGTTCCGTGGTAGAAGCTTTATACCTGCTGTTGAGGCCTAAGTTTCCCACTACATAATCAATATCTCCGTCGTTGTCAAAATCTCCAGGTGTAATACTGTTCCACCATCCTTGTGAATGCTCAATGGTCAAGGGTGAATGCAGGCTTCTGCCCTTTTCATTTTTAATAAAAGTGATAGGCATGAATTCGCCGGCAAGCATTAAATCCTCCCAGCCATCATTATCATAATCTGTCCACAAGGCTGATGTAACCATTCCGATATTGGCAAGTTTAGGACAAACAAGGTTTGTTACATCTGTAAACTTAACTCCCGCTTCAGAGGCTGTGCTGAATTTGTTGAGGGGCGGCTTTTGGGTATCATTACGAAGTAAATAACTTTTGGGTGGCATAGGATAACTTCCTGGCGACACTCTGCCACCCACAAAAAGATCAAGGTCTCCATCATGATCGAAATCGCATGCCACTACACATGATCCGCTTGCTTTAGTATCAGGCAAGGCATTGACGGTGTATGTGAAGTTTCCTTTACCATCATTTTCAAAAAAACTATCCTGGTATGCATCTGAATTTATTGGGTTTTCTGAGCCTCCGCCGACTATATATAAATCAAGATCATCATCATTATCTGCATCAAAAAGCAACACACCCATATCATCGGACAAAGATTTTTTTGGTAATGGATGTTGTATGAAATTTCCATTCTTATTTTGAAAGAAAAAACTGCCATTCGATGCAGCAGTTCCACCGATAAAAAAATCTTCCAGGCCATCACCATTAACATCTCCAACGGCTATACCGGGGCCATTTTTTGAGAGCATATGAGGCAGCAAAGGTTGTACTTTGAAATCAACAAACTCAACTTCTTTATGCTGGTAATTCAATCCCCTTGTACCTGTTATATCTGAAAAAATTCCCGTAAAATTTTCTGCACTTGTTTGGGTCTGAGTTGGGGGGAAATCCTTTGAACTATGTGCATTGGCAATATTAAGCTGTATAAATTGATTTGCTTTTATATTGTATTCTGTTTGCCCACTCCCATCAGGCCAGGTGATTTTTAAACTATCTACTTTTGAAACTTTACCTAAACCAAAATGAATCATTGGTTGCATAGAAGATTCATATCCCCGATAAGGATAAAATTCCTGAAACTGCATTTTACCGGTGGAATATATCCAAAGCTTGGAGCCAATACCTTGTACGTTGGGTTGGTTACCTTTCAATGTAATATTGAGGTAAGCATTTTTATTTAATTCACTTCCATTGTTCTTATAAACTTTTGCTTCAGCATTAAAACAATTAATAATCATATCGAGA